>LNFM01003866.1_pt1 | contig 28640 bp, 29 predicted proteins | sample 596031 | NCBI WGS metagenome assembly LNFM01 (sample SAMN04254537, study PRJNA301005) | activated carbon metagenome | isolation source: dual media filters at the Ann Arbor, Michigan drinking water treatment plant | place: USA: Ann Arbor
GGCAATCCTGACGATGCCGCCGATGCGCTGGCCGCCTGTGCCTTCCCCGATAGCCTGATGTACGACGACATCCTGCGTTCCGAGGTCGTCGGCGGGCTGGCGAGCCGGGTGTCGATCCACCCACAAGTGCGCCAAGCCCTTTACGAACGCCAACGTGCCTTCGCCCTGCAACCCGGCGGCGCGGTGCTTGACGGGCGCGATATCGGCACCGTGATTGCGCCCGATGCCGACGTGAAGCTGTTCGTCACCGCCAGCGTCGCTGAACGGGCGCGCCGCCGCTGGCTCGAACTACAAGGCCGCGGCATCGAAGCCGCCCCCGCCGCAATCGAGCGCGACATTGCCGCCCGCGATGCGCGCGACATGGGCCGCAAGGACGCGCCTTTGATCGCCGCGCCCGATGCGCTGGTGATCGACACCACGCATTTCGACCGTGAACAGGCGATCGAAGCGGTGCTCGACGCAGTGCGGACACGCTTGGCCTAGCCCGCGCCTTCTCCAGCCCCAATTTCCTTGCATTTTGTGCGCCCCTCGCCTAGGCGCGCGCCGTTCTCGCAATCTTTGATGGTTGAAGAACCTTCGCGTTTTCGCATTCGGCGACGCGGAGCACTCGGCCTCTTGCCCTGCCAGCCCGCGCAATGGTGCACGGGAAGCAGTTTAAGACCCCGGAAAAACCGGCGGCCGGTAGCACAACGAACACAGGACTAATCCAGCCTATGGCAACCCAAATGCCCACGCGCGCCGATTTTGAGGCGATGCTGAACGAACAACTCGGCGGTGCCGGCGAAGATGGCTTTGAAGGCCGCGTCGTCAAGGGAACCGTCACTGCGATCGAAAACGGTTTTGCCGTGATCGACGTCGGCCTCAAGAGCGAAGGCCGCATCTCCCTCAAGGAATTTTCGCGCGGCGAAGACGATCATGGTCTGGTCGTCGGCGGCGAAGTCGAAGTCTTCGTTGATCGCGTCGAGAACGCTGATGGCGAAGCGATGCTCAGCCGCGACCGCGCCCGCCGCGAAGCCGCTTGGGACAAGCTGGAAAGCGAATTTGGCGAAGGCAAGCGCGTCGAAGGCCGCATCTTCGGCCGGGTCAAGGGCGGCTTCACTGTCGACCTCGATGGCGCCGTGGCGTTCCTCCCCGGCTCGCAGGTCGATATCCGCCCCGTGCGCGATGTCACCCCGCTGATGGACATTCCGCAGCCGTTCCAGATCCTCAAGATGGATCGTCGCCGCGGCAACATCGTCGTTTCGCGCCGTGCGGTGCTCGAAGAAACCCGCGCCGAACAGCGCAGCGAGCTGATCAACGACCTGGTCGAAGGCCAGATCATCGATGGCGTGGTCAAGAACATCACCGATTACGGTGCATTCGTTGATCTCGGCGGCATCGACGGCCTGCTCCACGTCACCGACATGAGCTACAAGCGCGTCAACCACCCGAGCGAAGTGATCGCCATTGGCGATACCGTGAAGGTGCAGATCGTGCGCATCAACGCTGAAACCCAGCGCATCAGCCTCGGCATGAAGCAGCTGGAAAGCGATCCGTGGGATGGCGTTGCCGCCAAGTATCCGGTCGGCGCGAAGCTGTCGGGTCAGGTGACCAACATCACCGAATACGGCGCCTTCGTCGAACTCGAAGCCGGGATCGAGGGCCTTGTCCACGTTTCCGAAATGAGCTGGACCAAGAAGAACGTCCACCCTGGCAAGATCGTTTCGACCTCGCAGGAAGTCGAAGTCATGGTGCTCGAAGTCGATAGCGACAAGCGTCGGATCAGCCTCGGTCTCAAGCAGGCCCAGCGCAACCCGTGGGACGAATTCGCCGAAAAGCACCCCGTTGGTGCAGTCGTCGAAGGCGAAGTCAAGAATGCGACCGAATTCGGTCTGTTCGTCGGCCTCGATGGCGACGTCGATGGTATGGTCCACATGTCCGACATCGCGTGGGGCATTTCGGGCGAAGACGCGCTGGCGCTGCATCGCAAGGGCGAAATGGTCAAGGCCGTGGTGCTCGATGTCGATGTCGACAAGGAACGCATCAGCCTCGGCATGAAGCAGCTCGAAAAGGGTGCGCCGTCGGCTGAAGGTGCCTCGACCGCAGGCGCGCTGCGCAAAAACCAGACCGTCACCGTCACCGTGCTCGAAGTGCGTGACGGCGGGCTGGAAGTGCAGGTTGGCGAAGACGGTGCGACCGGCTTCATCAAGCGCGCTGATCTTGGCCGTGATCGCGATGAACAGCGTCCTGACCGTTTCCAGGTCGGCAGCAAGATCGACGCGATGGTGATCGGTTTCGACCGTTCGAAGAAGCCGAATTTCTCGATCAAGGCACGTCAGATTTCCGAGGAAAAGGAAGCCGTGGCGCAGTTCGGATCGTCAGATTCGGGCGCATCGCTGGGCGACATCCTTGGCGCCGCGCTGAAGAAGAAGGACGATTGATTTGGGCGACGCTCACCCCTGTGGGTGAGCGTCCTCGAAAAGATTGGGGCCCGCCAGCTCAACCGAGCAGGCGGGCCTTTTCCTTTGGCGGCGCAACCTGTAAGGTTGGCGCATGATCCATGTTCACCAGTTCGCCTGCCTTAGTGATAACTACGGCTACCTTGTCCACGATACCGACAGTCACGAGACTGTCGCGATCGATACGCCCGATGCGAAGGCCTATCTGCTCGAAGCAGAGATGAAAGGCTGGAAGATCACGCAGATCTGGAACACGCATTGGCACCCCGATCACGCAGGCGGCAATGAAGCGATCAAGGACGCGACCGGCTGCACCATCACCGGCCCCGCCGAGGTCGAGGGCAAGTTCCCGGTTGATCGCGTTATCACCCACGGCGACACGGTGAAACTCGGCGCAGTGGAAGCGCAGGTGATCGACGTATCGGGCCACACCAATGGCCACATCGCCTTTTATCTGCCGAGCGCCGGCGTGGCTTTTGTGGGCGACTCGGTGTTCGCACTCGGCTGCGGCCGGATGTTTGAAGGCGAGCCGAAGCAATTCTGGGATAGCCTCAGCCGCATCAAGACGCTGCCGCCTGAAACGCTGCTGTACTGCGCGCATGAATACACCGCTTCGAACGCCAAGTTTGCGCTCCATGCCGATCCCGACAACGTCGCCTTGCAAGCCTATGCCGACGAGATTGCCGCCAAGCGAGCGAAGGACGAATGGACCGTGCCGACCACGTTGAGGCGTGAGCTTGCGACCAACCCATTCCTGCGCGCTGATGATCCGGCGATGATGGCCCGGTGGGGCGGCAGTGCCCCGCACGAGACGTTTGCGGCGCTGCGGGCGGCCAAAGATAACTTCTAACGCGATGCAAGCCCTTAGGGTTGATCGGCTGTCGGACGATCTGTCCGGCGCCTCTCTTATCGACTTGCCTGAGCCTGTCCGCGCGCCCGGCGAGGTGTTGGTGCGGGTGCGCGCAGCATCGCTCAACTTCCCAGACCTGCTGATGACGCGCGGCGAATATCAGTTCAAACCCGCCGTGCCATTTACCAGCGGTCTCGAATTTGCGGGCGAAGTGCTGGAGGCAGACCCCGGCAGCGGCTTTGCCCCCGGTGACAAAGTGATGGGGGGCAACAAAACCGGCGCCTTTGCGGAAATCGCGAGCGTTTCCGCCGACAAGCTTTCGGCGATGCCGCGCGGCATGGACTTCCCCGCAGCTGCTGCAATGGGCGCAGCTTACTCCACTGCTTACACGGGGCTGGTCGAACTGTGCGGCCTTAAGCCCGGCCAGTGGGTTCTGGTCCACGGTGCGAGCGGCGGCGTCGGCCTTGCCGCCTGCGACCTCGCCCGTGCGCTGGGGGCGAAGGTAATTGCCACCACCGGCAGCGCGGCCAAGGTTGAACGCATCGCTGCCCTCGCCCACCCGGACGCCGTGATCCTCGCCGAAGGACGGTTCCGTGAACAAGTGGCAGACATCACCGGCGGCGCGCTCGCCGACATCGTGTTCGATCCCGTTGGCGGCGATGTGTTCGACGAATCGACCCGCTGCGTCGCCTTTGGCGGCAAGCTGGTGGTGGTCGGCTTCACCAGCGGAAGGATCGCCGATATCTCGACCAACATCCCGCTGATCAAAGGGTTCAGCATCGTCGGCCTGCGCGCGGGCGAATATGCGCGGCGCTTCCCCGCGCGTGGGCAGGCAATCCAGAGCGCGATCAAGGCTCTGGCGGAGGAAGAACGAATCACCCCAGCGATCGACCGCACCCTGCCCCTCTCCCAATGGCGCGAGGGTTTCGAGGCGATGGCGCGGCGCGATCTGGTGGGCAAAGTGGTGTTCGTGCCGGGAACGTGAAGTGCGAACGAAAAAGGGCGGCCCCAGCGGACCGCCCTTTTTTCATCAGAAATTCCGCGAAGCTCAGATTGAAGCAATAACCTCGTCGGCCAGCGCCTTGTCCGCTTTCTTGTCGTGGTGCTGCACGATCAGCTTGCGCGACGCAGCGGCGGCGGCGGTAACCGCACTCGCCTTAACCTCAGCAATCGCGGCACGCTCAGCCGCAGCGATCTTGTCTTCGGCCATGCGTTGACGGCGGGCGACCATGGTCTCGCTGTCAGCCTCAGCCTTGGCAAGAATACCATCAGCCTCTTCGCGCGCGCCAGCCAGCATCGTTTCGGCGTCCTTTTCGGCGCTGGCGATCTTGGCAGCATATTCATCGCGCAGGGCCTCGGCCTCGGCGCGCAAAGCCTTCGCTTCTTCAAGCTGATTGCGGATTTCGGCAATCTTCCCGTCGAGCCCGCCGGTGATCAGACCGGGCACCTTCTTCCAGACGAACACCGCGATCAGCACGCTCATGGCCAGCGCGACCCACTGGTACGAATCGAGGCCAAGCACCGCCGGTTCGGCGTGGCCTTCGGCTCCGCTGGCGAGCAGCATGAGAATATCAGCCATGCGCCATCACCTCCTTGACCGCAGCTTGCGCTGCAGCGAGTTCAACCTCGGCGCCGGCGACGCGGGCGACAATGTCGCGGGCGGCATCGGCAGCGACACCTTCAATTTCAGCGAGCGCGCTGCTGCGGGCAGCAGCGATCCCGGCTTCTGCCTCGGCCAGCTGAGTATCAAGTCGGCCCTGCGCTTCAGCCAGCTTGGCCGCGCTCGCGGCGGCGGCGTTGGCTTTCGCCTCGGCAATCACAGCTTGCGAGCTGGCGCGGTTGGCGTTTTCACGCTTGCGCCATGCCTCTTCCTCGCTGTCGGCGGCATCACGCGCGGCTTGCGCTGCGGCAAGGTCACCAGCGATCTGCTGATCGCGCAGGTCGACCGTACCCATGATCTTTGGCACCATTCCCAGCCCGACAAAGGCGAAGGTCAGGCCGAAGAACACCAGAAGCCAGAAAACCTGACCTGATAGCGTATCGGCAATTTGTGCGATCTGAGGCATGGTCCGCCTTTGTTTTGCAGCAGTTTATTCGGGATCGCCGAGCGGGCAGACCATGTCCGCGCCGCCCGGCTATCCGTGCGTCGATCTTAGTTGAAGATCAGCAGAACGGCGATAACGAACGCCAGCAGGCCGAGAAGTTCGGCAGCCGCAAAGCCGATGAACAGACGGCCCTGCTGGCCATCAGCGGCGCCCGGATTGCGCAGCGCGCCTTCAAGGAAAGCGGCAAACACGTTGCCCACGCCGAGCGCGGCCAGGCCAGCGCCAATCGCCGCGAGACCGGCACCCAGAAGAGCTGCAGCTTGTGCGTCCATGGTAATAACTCCTTAGAAAAATCTGATTGTTGGTGAGGGTATCGAAGAGAGCGTCTCAGCCCTCAGTGAAGGTTTTCCGCATCGTTGATATACAGCGATGTCAGCAGTGCGAAGACATAGGCCTGAATGCCAGCAACGAGGATTTCGAGCGCGCTGATCGCGACCATCAGGATAAAGCTCGGCACGCCAACCAGCGCGCCCAGCGCCGGGCCAGCGCCGCCGCCTGCAATCACGAAGCTTGCCAACACCTTGAGCAGGACGTGGCCCGCCATCATGGCGACGAACAGTCGCAGCGCGAGGCTGAAGGGGCGCACCATGAACGAAACCAGTTCGATCGGGGCGATGAACACCGCCATCAGGAACGGCGTATCTTTGGGCACAAACAGCGAGAAAAAGTGGAAACCGTGCTTCACAAAGCCGACGATCAGCACGATCGAAAAGCTCATGATCGCCAGCACACCAGTGACGGTAAAGTGGCTGGTGAAGGTGAAGGCATGCACCCCGGGGATCAGACCGACCGGCACCAGGCCGAGCAGGTTCCCGAACAGAATGAACATGAAAAGGGTAAAGATGTAAGGCACATACTTGCGCCCAGCCTTGCCGATATTCGCTTCCAGCAGGTCGTCGATGAAACCGGTCATCGTCTCAACCGCCATCTGCCAGCGCCCCGGCACCAGCTGGCGACGCATGCCACCGGCGACGAACAGGGTCACCAGAACAGCGGTCACCGCCATCCACAGCGCGGAATTGGTGAATGCGATGTTGATCCCGTCAGCCAGCTGCCAATCCGAGCCGAACAGGGGCTCGATGGTGAACTGCTTCATCGGATCGACCTTGCCTTCTTCGGCTGCCACGGTCTGTCGGTCCTCAAATGTTTCACATGAAACACGCCCCTAGAGGGGGTCTAGCGGGGGTCAAGCAGGGGTCTAACCCTCGTCACCCGGCCGCTCGGCCTCATCTGCGGGACGCGATTTTGCGCCAAGAATGATGCTTCTGAAGGCCGATGCTGTTCCGAGGAACAATCCGGTCAACAGACCCCAGGGCGCGATCCCGGCCAGCGCATCCACCGCAAAGCCAATCACCAAGCCGCCGATAATCCCGCCCAAAAGGCCAGCCAGAGCGCGGTTGCCGCTGCGATAATTCGCATCGGTTCCCTGCACCTTGGGCCGGTTGCGTTGTTCTTCGCGCTCTCGTGCGGCGTTGAGCCGCGCTTCGAGCGCGTCGATCCGCGCATCCTCAAGGATGGGGTCTCGGGCGGGTTTCTCATCGCTCATGCCATGCTCCAACAGAAGAAGAACGCGGCACGCGCAGCAAGGTGCCCGCCGAGGGCGCCGCCCCCTTAGAAGGGGGGTAATCGCAAGTCAACATGGGGAGGGCATTGTTTGTGCAGGTGCACAATCTTACGGGCAGCGCGTGTCCCGGATTGGCGGCGCGCTGGTGCGGGTCTGCCATGTGCCATCGGGCGTGCGGTATTTCTCGCCCGGGGTTGTCGCAGCAACCGCGATGCAGCCTGATGTCAGGGCATAGGCTTCCAATGTCGAGTTCTGCGCCTTGGCCTTTTCGGCATAGACGGCACGGCGCTTGATATTCACGTCATCGACCACCCGCTGCAACGCAGGGTCAGGTGCGCCGACAATGCCGAGATAGCCATCAGCCTGTTCGCCCACCTTGCCGGCAGCGCGCGCCGCAGCATAGGCCGGGTCACGCTGCGCCAGCGCAGGGGCGGCCACCATTCCAAGCGCCGTGAGCGCGGCAACGCCGGCCAGTATCGAATTGCGCATCATCATTTCTCCTCGAAGCGGCCCATTATCTGCCATCATCTGAACGTGATCAGAAAATGTCCGCGTTCTCTTCAATCGTGTTGGCGGCGTCTTCCGCCAGCCGGTAAATCACTTCCTGCCGGATGTTGATGTTGAGCTCGATCACAATCGGCTCTTCGGGCGCAGCGATGTTGATACAACCACCCAGCCCTGCCGAAAGGATCGCCGCTCCGGCCATCATCGCCCGGCGTCGCCTTGTTCCTGGCCGCATCATGCCCGTTTGCCCTTCCCCGTTATGCCCGGTGGATGTGGCAGCGCGTCCGTGTGCGGTCAATTCGGGTTGGATCATGGCTGGTTGTCGCTTTCGGCAGGTTGAACGGGTTTGGTGGCTGGCTGCAAGGTTGGGGGCAAGGTTGGCGCGGCAGACGGCTGGATCGGATTGGCGGGGACGAACCGGCCATCCTCGGTCTTGAGCAGCCCGCGATCGACCGGGTTGCCGAGGAAATCGACATCCCAGAACGATCGCACCATCGTGGTCAGCTCGTAGAAATTCTCCGCCCGCACGTTGACCTTGAACTGGATCGGCAGCTTGGCGAGGCGGCGCGTGATGAAGTTCTGACTGGTGCCAGCGCCCTGCTGCACCCCGTCAAAATCGAAATTGGTGATAATCTCACCCGCCAGACTGCCGTTCAGCCCGACCCGCATCTGCTTGTAATTCAACGAACGCAGCGCGGAAAAAGCGTAATTGCCCATCGTGCCGAGGTCTTCGTAGGTCAGCTCGCCAATATAGGCGACATTGCCGCCGGGCGCGCGGCTGAGCAGCAATCCGCCTTCGATCCGGCCATTGCCGTCCTTGTCGAACACAATCGGCACCGTGCCATCGAACGTGCCGGTTGCGCCCAGATTGGTGAGTTCCATCTGCGCCACAAAAGTTGCGGCATCCAACCCGACAATTTCGAACACATAACGCCGTTCTTCGGACTGGCTGAAGTCCATCGCCAGCGGCCGCATTCGCAATTCGCCGCCCATGAAGGGGAAGCGCGCATCTTCCAGCGTGAGCAGCGTGCCGTCCTTGACCTCGAACTGCACCCGCCCATCCAGCACCTCAATGCCCGGATTGATCGCAGCGATGGTCACGGTCTGATCGGGCGAGGTGGTGAGATTAAGCAGGTCGGTGAAGCGCACCGCACCTTTAAGCCCGCGCACCGGGCCAAAGGCGGCAGCAAAATCAACGCCATCGCTGGAAAAGGCGCCGCTGCTGGTAATGTCATCCGCCGTCCAGTCGATCCGGCCCGTGCCGGTCACCGTGCCATCGGCAAAGGCGATCACCCCCTTGGCGAGGTACGAAAGGTCTTCGGGTTGCAAGCTGTTGTCAAAGGTGATGCCGGGTACGGCCAGCCGCGCGCCTCCGGTGGCGGTATTGAGGTTGTGGGTGATCGCCACGTCGGTCACCGCGCGCGCCGATCCGGGGTGGCTGAGCCGCGCATCGGCGGTGATGATGTTGTCGGCGAGGCGCAGGCTTGCCCCGGTCGCGCTGAGCGGTTCGAAGCGGGCCAAGCCCTTTTCCGGTCGGTCGGTGAGGGTGAACGCCGCACCCTCCACCCGCAGCGCGCCATCGGCAAATGACCAGCGCCCGGTGATCGCACCAAGATCGAGCGGCACCACGTCTAGCTGCGCCGCGCCGCCGGTAAATGCGCCGCCAATGTCGCCCGCCAGACTTCCGGTGACGGTGGCGGCGGTCAGGCGCGCTTGGCTACCCGGTGCGCCAATCCGGGCGGTGACGCCTTCAAGCGCGAAGGGCGCGGGGTAGCGCAGCAGCACGCGTTCGGCAGAGAGGCGCGTGGGGCTTTCACCCAGCGTTCCATTAAGTTCCAACGCCCCGGTGCGCGCCGCGAGTGTGAGGGCGTTGCCATAGGTCAGCATCGCCGCATTGCCTTCGGGACAGAGCGTGATCGCCTGTCCTTTAAGCGCGAGACCCGATAGCGCCAACGAGGCAAACCGCACGGGCGTGCAGCGACGACCGACAGCAAGGCCGCTGGCGCTCGACCACGTTCCTTCGAGCGGGAGCGTCAGGTCAGTGACCCCGCCGCCCGGCAGGTCGCCGCTCGCCGTCACCAGCCCATCAAACCCAATCGCACCGCTTTGTGCCTGACGCAGCGCAAGGCGCGGGATCGCCAGCCGGTTGGCGCCCGCGCGGTAATCCGCCATCGCCATGCGCAGCGCCCATGCGCCGCCCGGTTCTTGCTCTACCCGGCCATTGATGCTCGGCAGGCCCTCCCCGCCGGCAAGGATGTTGCCGCGCAGGCCGGTCAGCCCCTCGCCGCCAATCCGCGCGTTGATCTGGGAAAGTGCCAGCACCCGTGTGCCGCTGCGGCTCGCAATCGCGGCTTCGGGGATAATCAGCGCGATATCATCGCCCTTGTGCCGGATGATCCCATCGGCGGAGAGGCTCGCTCCGGTAAGGCTGCGTGTCAGGCTTGCCCGCGCCTTGGCCAGCAAGGGTGCAAGCAGTGTGCCCTCCAGCCCGCGCTCGGCTGAGGCTAGGCTTGTGGTGAGGTCGTCCCCCGGCACCAACCCAGCCCCGCGCAATGTGCCTTCCCACTGACCGCGGCTGGCATCGCTCGCCCAGCGCCACGCGCCTTCAGCGGAAAGCCGCGCAAGGCGGCCTTGCGGCGCCCGCACCCCGGTCAGCGCCAGATCATGCGCCACGGCGAGGTTGGCGCCGCCCCATGTCAGCTGCGCCGTGCCATTAAGGCCCGCGCCCGTCAGCGTCTGGTAGGCGAGCTTGCTGCCCTCAACCCGGAAATCGCCCTCCGCTCCCGAAAAGTCGGGCTTCAGAGTCATGGCGGTGCCGATATCGGCGCGCGCCAAAGTCGCACCGCCGCAAGCAAGGTCTGCCAGCCGCAGCGGCCCATCAATCCGCGCTGCGCCATCATCGGTGGTGAGCTTGCCATACAGCGTCGCAGCCTCCGCCCGGCAACCGTCTGCCCCGACCCCCGGTGCGGTCGCGGCGAGCTGGCCTGCAAACCCGTCATCCAACTGCCCGGTACCGGTGAGCGACAGGCCAATGTCGCCAAAATCGCTCTCGATCAGCGCGCGCGCATCGGTCAGCGTTACGTTGATCGCTGGCAGGGCGGGAGGCTCGGCCGAATCGGTGAAAATCAGCGGATCGAGAGCGCCGAGGCTGAATTTTCCAGCGCGGTAAGAGCCAAACGCACGCGCGCCTTCGATTGCCACGCGGCGCACCTCTGGCCCGGCCCAGCCGACCCCGAACTCCACCACCATCCGCCGCACCGTCAGATCAGGCCGCGCCGGATCGCCGATCACGAAGTTCTCGATCACCTGCACTTGCGGGCCGATGGCGACGATATCGTAGGTAGCGGGCACACCATGTGTGTCGAGGTAATCGTCGATCACATCGCCAGCGATTTGTTCGCGGCTTGTCCATACGGCCGTAGCGCCGATCAGCGCCGCCAGTGCGACACCAGCCCCGATTCGGGTACGCAAGCGCCGCGGCCAGAAACGCCGCTGCACAGCCACTTGCGGCTCATCAATCTGCTGCTCGTCAGCCACCGGCATCGTTCCTGACCCTTGCGCGCATCGCTCCTCAAAGGCAATGAGGCAGGCGAGCGCACGCTTTCCCGGGGGTCGCATTGCCGGAAGCTGAAGATGGTTTCGATTTCGGGGGTCAGGCCCCTGTTCGCAGCGATGCGGGCCCAATCGCTGGCAAGGCCGCAGGCGACGGCCACCGCGCCCGCCTGCGCGAACGGCTGCTGACCGGCGGGGCTGAGGCGTTGGCCGATTACGAAGTGCTCGAATACCTTCTCTTCGCCGCCATCCCGCGCGGTGATACCAAGCCGCTGGCCAAGGCGCTGATTGCCCAGTTCGGCAGCCTTGCGGGCGTGCTCAACGCCGATCCCAAGGCATTGCAGCGCGTCAAAGGCGTGGGCGAGGCAAGCGCAGCGGCGATCAAATCGGTCGCCATCGCCGCGCGCCGCATGACGCGGGGGGAGATCATCAAGAAGCCCGTGCTTGGCAGCTGGCAAGCGCTGATCGACTACCTCACCACCGACATGGCGCATCTGACTGTGGAACGGGTGCGGGTGCTGTATCTTGATACCAAAAACCGGCTGATCGACGATCACCACGTGGGTGATGGCTCAATCGATGAAGCCGCGATCCACCCCCGCGAGGTCATCCGCCGGGCGATGGATCTGGGCGCGAGCGCGATGATCCTCGTCCACAATCACCCCTCAGGCAGCCCAGAACCCAGCCGCGCCGATATCCAGATCACCCAGCGGATCGCCGAGGCTGGGCGGCTGCTTGGGGTCACGGTGCACGATCACGTGATCATCGGCCGCGAAGGGCATACGAGCCTGCGCGCCAAAGGCCTGATCTAGCGTCTTGCGCCGGTCATGATCCGCCGATAGCGCCAGATTAAGGGATCAACGGGGACAATTCAGCGTGACAACAACCGCACAAAGGCTGGTGGCCGAAGCGATTGGCACGGCGATACTGGTGGCGACAGTGGTCGGATCGGGCATCATGGCCGAGACGCTGGCGGGCGGGAATATGGGCTTGGCTTTGCTCGGCAACACCATTGCGACCGGCGCGATCCTGTTCGTGCTGATCACCATCTTCGGCCCGGTGTCAGGCGCGCATTTCAATCCTGTGGTCAGCATCGTGTTCGCGCTGCGGCGGGAGTTGGGGCTTGGCGAGCTTGCGGCTTTCACCGTGGTGCAGATTGCGGGCGGGGTCGCAGGCACGCTGCTGGCCCACGCGATGTTCGATCAGCCGCTGCTGCAATTTTCCGCCCATATCCGCGCTGGCCCGGCACAATGGCTGTCCGAGGCGGTCGCCACCTTTGCGCTGCTGCTGACGATCCTTGGCACACTGCGGGCCAAACCATCGGCGGTTCCAGCAAGCGTCGCACTGGTGATTGTCGCGGGCTACTGGTTCACCGCCTCCACATCCTTCGCCAACCCGGCGGTGACGATTGCGCGAGCGTTGTCCGATACCTTCGCCGGGATCGCGCCGAGCGACGTTGCCGCCTTCATCGCCGCGCAAATCATCGGCGGCCTGACCGCATGGCTGGTGGCCGAACACGTGCTGGGATGGCGCAAGAGCGGCGCATAACATCGGCCACAGCTTGCCTTCGCGGCCCTGCCCGACTAGCCCGCGCCCCATATTCGATCTCTCAACCGGAGCCGCCCGATGGTCCCCCGCTATTCCCGCCCGCAAATGACCGCCCTGTGGGAGCCTGAAGCGAAATATCGCATCTGGTTCGAGATTGAGGCGCACGCGACCGAGAAACTCGGCGAATTGGGCGTGGTGCCGCCATCGGCTGCCAAGGCGCTGTGGGACTGGTGGGCAACCAATCCGACAATCGACGTGGACGCGATCGACGCGATCGAAGCTGTGACCAAGCATGATGTGATCGCCTTCCTCACTTGGGTGGCCGAGCAGGTGGGCGATGAAGCACGCTTCATGCATCAGGGCATGACGAGTTCCGACGTGCTCGACACAACGCTGTCGGTGCAGTTGGCCCGCGCCACCGATATCCTGATCGACGACATGGACGGGCTGCTCGCCGCGATCAAAACCCGCGCGATGGAGCACAAATACACGCCGACGATTGGCCGCAGCCACGGCATCCATGCCGAACCGGTGACCTTCGGCTTGAAGCTCGCACAAGCCTATGCCGAGTTCAGCCGTTGCCGCGACCGGCTGATCGCCGCGCGGGCCGAGATTGCGACCTGTGCGATCAGCGGCGCGGTCGGCACCTTTGCCAATGTCGATCCGGCGGTCGAAGCCCACGTGGCCGACAAACTCGGCCTCGCCATCGAACCCGTCAGCACGCAGGTGATCCCGCGTGATCGCCACGCAATGTATTTCGCCACGCTGGCTGTGGTCGCCGGGTCAATCGAGCGGCTCGCCGTGGAAATCCGCCACCTGCAACGCACCGAGGTGCTGGAGGCTGAGGAATATTTCTCCCCCGGCCAAAAGGGTTCGTCGGCCATGCCGCACAAGCGCAACCCGATCCTGACCGAAAATCTCACCGGGCAGGCCCGCATGATCCGCGCCTATGCCCTGCCCGCGCTGGAAAACGTGGCGCTGTGGCATGAACGCGATATCTCGCACTCCTCAGTCGAACGCTTCATCGGGCCGGATGCGACCATCACGCTCGACTTCGCGCTCGCCCGCCTGACCGGGGTGATCGAAAAGCTGCTGATCTATCCTGAGCGGATGCAGAAGAATTTGGATGCGATGGGCGGCCTCGTCCATTCGCAGCGAGTGTTGCTGGCGCTGACGCAGGCGGGGGTGAGCCGCGAGGACGCCTATAGCCTCGTGCAGCGCAACGCGATGAAGGTGTGGGAATCGAGCGGCGCGCTGTCGCTGCTCGATCTGCTCAAGGCCGACCCGCAAGTGATCGCCGCGCTCTCGCCCGCCGAGCTCGAAGAGAAATTCGACCTCGCCTACCACTTCCGCCACGTCGACACGATCTTTGCGCGGGTGTTCGGGTAAAGCGGCCCAAAGGCGGGGACGCTGGACTTGGCGGCCAAATCGCCTAGGTTTCGCACATTATCTGGGCACCGGGAGAGAGACCGCCTGTGAGAGTTCTGCGCACCATCATCTGGGTTCTGGCGGCGGTCGGGTTCCTGATCTTTGCCATTTACAACTGGCAGCCGGTTGAACTGACGTTGTGGCAGAACCTAGTGCTGGAAACCAAAGTTCCGGTGCTGGCGCTGATGGCGTTCGCGGTCGGTTTCGTGCCGCTGTTCGCCTACCACCTCAGCGTGAAATGGGCGCTGAACCGCCGGGTGCGGGCGCTTGAAAACTCGCTCAAGAACACCGCAATGGCGCGGCAGGCGGAAAGCGCGCCTGTGGTCGTGGCTGACAGCTCTGTGGATAAGTCCGGCAAAAACGCGGGAGAACACGCCGATCCGTTCAACCCGTCCGACGCTGGCAGCGACGGGGGCGCGGGCGAATGAGCAATCCAGTCTACCTCGCGCTCGATATTCCGCAGTTGGAACCGGCCAAGGCGCTGCTGACCAAGGTCAAATCGCATATTGGCGGAGTGAAGCTGGGGCTGGAATTCTTCTGCGCTCACGGCAGCCACGGGGTGCACGAAATTGCGCATCTGGGCCTGCCCATTTTCCTCGATCTGAAGTTCCACGACATCCCCAACACCGTCGCCGCCGCGATGCAGGCGATCCACGTCTATCAGCCCGCGATCGTGACCGTCCACGCGGCTGGCGGGCGCGCGATGATGGAGGATGCCAAGGCGGCGGCTGCGGCAGGCACCAAGGTGGTGGCGGTAACAATGCTCACCAGCCTCGACACCAATGATCTGACCGCGACCGGCGTCTATGGCAGCGCCGAAACGCAAGTGATGCGCCTTGCCGAACTCGCCCACGCAGCGGGATTGGACGGGATCGTGTGTTCCGGACAGGAAGTCGGCATGGTCAAAAAGGCGTGGAAAGACGGCTACTTCGTCGTCCCCGGCCTGCGCCCGGCGGGCGGCGGCACCGGCGACCAAAAGCGCGTGGTGACGCCCCGCCAAGCGCGCGACAATGGCGCGAGCGTGCTCGTCATCGGCCGCCCGATCAGCCGCGCGGAAGATCCGGTCGCGGCGGCACGGGCGATTGAGGCGACGCTGTAGGGCGAGCGCAATGACCGACCGCGCCACCCCCAACCTGCCCGCGCGCGATTTTGCGGCGACGGCGGCTTTCTATGCTGCGCTGGGGTTCGAAGAGGATTATCGCTCCGACGGGTGGATGATCCTTTCGCGTGGCCGTGTGACGCTGGAGTTCTTCCCCTACCCCGATCTCGATCCCTACCAGTCCTCGTTCAGTTGCTGCCTGAGGCTCGACGATCTGGACGCGATGATGGCGCAGATCCGCGCAATCCATGTGCCCAACGCCCGTGTTGGCATTCCGCGCTTTCACCCGCCGCAGGTCGAAGAAAGTGGCCTGACGATCGCCTATCTGATTGACCCCGATGGCACGCTGCTGCGGCTGATCCAGAACGATTGAGCGCGAGAGTTACTCCGTGATTGCGATCACCCCCGCCACCCCTGCCGAAGCCCCCGCGCTCAAAGCCCTGCTCGAATCCGCCTATCGCGGCGATTCGGCGCGGGCCGGGTGGAACCATGAGGCTGATATTCTTGACGATGAACGGGTCGCGCCGGGAGAGGTCGAGGCGCTACTGGCCGATCCGGCGGTGACGATGCTGACCGCGCGCGCCCCTGATTCAGGTGGGGGCGAGAGCATGGTCGGCTGCGTCGCGGTCACCTGCAAGAACACCGCGCTCGCCTATCTCGGGATGCTTTGCGTCCAGCCCGATCTGCAATCGGCGGGCATTGGGCGGCGGCTGCTCGATGCGGCGGAAGATCACGCCCGTGCGGCGGGCATCGCGGTGATCGAGATGACCGTGATCGAGGGCCGCGATGCACTGATCGCGTGGTACGAGCGGCGGGGTTACGCCCGTACCGGCGAAACCCGGCCCTTCCCCGTGCTGCGCGATCCGCCGGTGACCTTCGTGGTGCTGGAAAAGCCGCTCAGCCCAGCGTAGGGACGCCGCCATGCCTTCCGTTCTCGTGAAAATCTGCGGGCTATCGACCCCGGAAACCCTTGCCGCCGCCGCGCAAGCAGGGGCGGATTACGTGGGACTTGTCCATTTCGAAAAGAGCCCGCGCCACCTGAGCCTTGCCGAAGCGGCGCGGCTGCGCGGGCTGATCCCGCCGCATGTCAAAACCGTGCTGCTGGTGGTGAACCTCGCCCCCGCGCTACTTGCCGAAGCGGTGCGTGAGGTGCGGCCCGATGTGGTGCAGTTCCACGGTAGCGAGACGCCCGAAATCCTCGCCCGTTTTCGCGCAGACACCGGCATCGCAGCATGGCGCGCGCTCGGCGTGCGGGACGCCGCAAGCCTGACCGATGCCGCGCGGTTCCACGGCGCGGCGGATATGCTGCTGTTCGATGCCCCCGCCAGTGGCCTTCCCGGCGGCAATGGCACCCGGTTCGATTGGGACTTGCTCAAGGCATACAAGGCGCCGACCCCGTGGGGCCTCGCAGGTGGGCTAACCCCCGCCAATGTCGCCGACGCCATCCGCCTGACCGGCGCGCCTTTGGTCGACACCTCGTCGGGTGTTGAAAGCGCGCCCGGTATCAAGGACGTGGACAGAATCGCTGCCTTCTGCAAAGCCGCGCGGCTATGAACACGCACCTCAATTCCTTCCGCACGCAGCCTGATGATCGCGGCCATTTCGGCCAGTTCGGCGGGCGCTATGTCGCTGAAACGCTGATGCCGCTGGTGCTCGATCTCGAGCGTGAATATCGCAAGGCGCAGGCTGACCCGGCGTTTCAGGCCGAATTCGACGATCTGCTGGAGCATTACGTAGGCCGCCCCAGCCCGCTCTACTTCGCGCCTCGCATCACCGAGGAGTTGGGCGGCGCGCAGGTGTGGTTCAAGCGCGACGAGCTCAATCACACCGGCGCGCACAAGATCAACAATTGCATCGGCCAGATCCTGCTCGCCATGCGCATGGGCAAGACCCGCATCATCGCCGAGACCGGCGCGGGACAGCACGGGGTCGCCACTGCGACGGTCTGCGCTCGGTTCGGCCTGCCTTGCGTGATCTACATGGGCGCCGAAGACGTGAAGCGGCAGGCGCCCAACGTGTTCCGCATGAAGCTGCTCGGCGCGGAAGTAATCCCCGTCACCAGCGGCGGCGCGACGCTAAAGGACGCGATGAACGAAGGGCTGCGGGACTGGGTCGCCAACGTCCACGACACCTTCTACATCATCGGCACGGCAGCAGGCCCGCATCCGTACCCGGAGATGGTGCGCAATTTCCAGAGCGTGATCGGCACCGAAGCGCGCGCGCAGATGCTGTCCCGCGTGGGCCGCCTGCCCGATCTGCTGGTCGCCTGTATCGGCGGCGGATCGAACGCGCTGGGGCTATTCCACCCGTTCCTCGATGATGCGGACGTGAAGATGCTCGGCGTGGAAGCCGCAGGCCACGGCTTGGACGGCGATCAGCACGCCGCGAGCCTGCTCGGCGGATCGCCCGGCGTGCTCCACGGCAACCGCACCTATCTGTTGCAGGACGAAGACGGCCAGATCACAGAAGGCCACTCGATCAGCGCCGGTCTGGATTACCCCGGCATCGGGCCGGAGCACGCATGGCTAAAGGAATCGGGCCGGGTCGATTACACCGCCGTCACCGATGACGAGGCGCTGGAAGGCTTCCAGCTGCTCTGCCGCACCGAGGGGATCATTCCTGCCTTGGAGCCCTCGCACGCGATTGCAGCGGTGGCGAAGGTCGCGCCGACCATGCCCAAGGACAGCATCGTGCTCATGAATCTGTGCGGGCGCGGCGACAAGGACATCTTCACCGTGGCTGAAAAGTTGGGCGTGGAGCTTTGAGGCCTGACTTTTTCGCCGCGATATTTTCTTCGCTGAAACTGGCAGTTGGCGTCACGCTTTTGCATAGCGTGTTGATATGGTGGCGCACACGGATGATTAATCTGGAGTTCGAGTTATATCTCGGGCTTGCCTTCTTTTTCTCAAGCTACATTTGGAAGCGCCGAAAGCGTTTTCTCAGATCAGGCGTAGAATGACCCGTATTCAATCAACCTTCGCCCAACCCCGCCCCGCGCTTGTCTGCTTCATCACCGCAGGCGATGGCGACACGGCGGCCAATCTCGATGCGCTGGTCGAAGCCGGTGCGGATGTGATCGAATTGGGCATGCCCTTCACCGATCCGATGGCCGATGGCCCCGCGATCCAGGCCGCCAATCTGCGCAGCCTCGGCGCAGGCACGACCACTGCCGATGTGCTGCGCTACGCCTCCGAGTTCCGCGCGCGCCACCCAAATGTGCCGCTGGTGCTGATGGGCTACGCCAACCCGATGGTGCGGCGCGGGCCGGAGTGGTTCGCCGCTGCCGCCGCCGCAGCAGGCGTTGACGGAGTCATCTGCGTCGACATTCCGCCCGAGGAAGACGATGCGCTCGGCCCGGCACTGCGCGCCAAGGGCATAGCCCCGATCCGCCTTGCCACCCCCACGACCGACGCCGCGCGCCTGCCGCAGGTGCTCGCCGGGTCGGAAGGGTTCCTGTATTACGTCTCGGTCGCCGGGATTACGGGCAAACAGCAGGCCGTGCAGGCTAGCATCGAAGAAGCCGTGGCGCGGCTCAAGCAATCGACCAACTTGCCTATCGCAGTCGGCTTCGGCGTGCGCACGCCCGAACAGGCCGCCGCCATCGCCAAGGTCGCGGACGGAGTCGTTGTCGGCTCGGCCTTGGTGGAAATCTGCGGCGAATTTGGCAAAGACGCTCCCGGTAAGCTAAAGGAGCTGACTTCGGCTCTCGCCAGCGCGGTCCACTCCGCCCGACAGGAACACGCATAAGATGAACTGGTTCACCCGCGTCCGCAATTCGATGGGCTTCAGCTCCGAGAAGAAGACGACCACAGAACGCGATCTGTGGATCAAGTGCCCGTCGTGCCAGGAAATGCTGTTCGTGGCGGAGTATGAGGACAACCTCAGCGTCTGCCCGAAATGCGAACATCATGGGCGGATTGGCGCCGATGCGCGGCTTGGCCTGCTGCTCGATCCCGGCTTTGAAGTGCTCCCCCTGCCCAAGGTCACCGAAGACCCGCTCGGCTTCAAGGACACCAAGAAATACACCGACCGGCTGAAAGCCGCGCGCGCGGCGAACCCGCACGGCGATGCGTTTGTGGTGGGTTCGGGCATGATCGAAGCCCGCCCGGCCGTGGTCGGCGTGCAGGACTTCAGCTTCATGGGCGGATCGATGGGCATGGCGGTGGGCCAAGCGTTTTGCGAAGGCGCGCAAAAGGCGCTGGATCGCGGCTGCGCTTACATCGTTGTCACGGCAGCAGGCGGCGCGCGGATGCAGGAGGGGATCTTGTCCCTCATGCAGATGCCGCGCGCGACGGTGATGACCCGGCGCCTAAAAGCGGCGGGCCTGCCCTATATCGTGGTGCTGACCGACCCCACCACCGGCGGCGTGACGGCGAGCTACGCCATGCTCGGCGATATCCACATTGCTGAACCCGGCGCGTTGATCGGCTTTGCGGGCCAGCGCGTCATTCAGGACACGATCCGCGAACAGCTGCCTGAGGGTTTCCAGCGCGCCGAGTATCTTCACAAGCACGGCATGGTCGACATGGTCGTGCCGCGCCATGAACTGAAGGCGACGCTAGGCACGGTGCTCGATTATCTGCAACCGGTGAAGGCGGCTTAAACCCGCGCCTGCCCGTGAAACCGCTCGATTTCGGCCGGTCGGACGACCCGCGTGTTCAGGCGCAGCTTGACCGGCTGAGCGCGCTCAGCGTGCCGCAGGGGCGGCTCGGCCTCGATACCATCCGCGCACTGATGGAGCGGCTCGGCAACCCGCATCGAAAGCTGCCGCCGGTGTTCCACGTGGCCGGAACCAACGGCAAGGGATCTACCTGCGCCTTCCTACGCGCGATGCTGGAGGCGCAAGGGTACAAAGTCCACGTCACCACCAGCCCCCATCTGGTGCGCTACAATGAGCGCATCCGGTTGGCAGGCGAGTTGATCTCGGATGAGGCATTGGCGGCCGTGCTGGCAGAAGTTCTCGATGTGGGCGAAGACCTCGGCCCCAGTTTTTTCGAAGTCACCATCGCCGCCGCCTTCCTCGCCTTCAGCCGCACGCCAGCCGATGCGTGCGTGGTCGAAGTCGGTATGGGCGGGCGCTTCGATGCGACCAACGTACTGGAGCCCGAAGCGCTGGCGGCCTGCGGGATTGCGGCATTGGGCCTCGATCACGAACGCTTCCTGTTGGCGCCCGAGGAGGGTGTGCCGCAAGAGCCGATGGCGCGGATTGCGTTCGAGAAGGCGGGGATTGCGAAGCGCGGCGTGCCGTTGGTGACGATTGAGCGACCGGAACTCGAGCTCGCGTCGATCAACGGAGTCGCGGCCCGCGCCGGGGCTGCGCTGCACATTGCCAAACCGTTGGACGGTGTTGAGGTGGGCTTGGCTGGAACACATCAAACTATCAACGCCAGCCTCGCTGTAGCGATGCTCGAACATCAAGTTGCATTGCAAGTCTCGCCTGAAGCTCTGCGCACCGGTCTGACAAGCGCATGCTGGCCCGCGCGGCTGCAATATTTGCAGGCTGGTCCGCTGACACGGATCATCGACGGCTGCGACTGGCTTCTGGACGGCGGGCATAATGTGCAGGCGGCGGATGCTCTGGCGCGGCATTTTGAAACCCATCGCGAATACCGCCAAACCGGCACCCGGACACCCCGATATGGGATCGTCGGAATGCTGGAGGCGAAGGACTGGCGCGGCTTTATCGATCGCATTGCACCCCATGTCTGCGCGCTGGTTGCTGTGCCTGTACCGGGGCACGATAGCGCCGCACCGCTTGATGTGGCGGCCTATGCCTTCTCTTGCGGCGTGCCCATCGTGCATACGTCGGGATCAATCGAAGCGGCGGCCCACTGGTACAACAGCTCAGGTCGCCCGGGCGAGCCCATATATGGCGAAGTCCTCATCGCAGGCTCACTCTACCTCGCGGGCGAGGCTTTGCGGCTCAACGACGAGCTGCCGGACTAGATCAGCTCAGGCTCCGGCGGCGGGGCATTTTCGGGCCGACCCGACCGCGCCTGCCGCACCCACTCCACCACGCACAACGCCACCGCAAACAGCCCGATCGCCGTCGTCAGGATGAACACGTCGTAGTAGCCACGCTCCTCGATCATCTGGCCCAGCGCCGGGCGGCCCAGCGTCCCCACCAGCATCGTCAGCGACGACAGCAGTGCATATTGCACCGCGCTATATCCCTTGGCGACGATGCTCGACAGGTACGCCACAAACGCCGCCCCGGCGATGCCGACCGCGATGTTTTCCGCGCCGATGGTGAGCATCAGCCGCGCCATCCTGTCATCCGCGCCAAACTGCCCGGCCAGCCAGGTGAACCCGGTGAGGTCGCTCGCCGCCTGCATCCGCGCGCCGCCGATGGCGAGATCGGCGTAGAGCAGGTTGGTCAGCGCTGCGATCACCGCGCCCAACGTCAACGTCGTCATCCGCCCGATCACTGTCAGCAAAGTGCCGCCCAGCGCCAGCCCGACCAGCAGCGCGCCAACGCCGAAGAACTTTGACGCAATCGCCACCTCGTCCTTGGTATATTGCAATTCGCCGAGGTAAAACGGGTAGGCAAAGCTGCCCCAGATCGCGTCGGTGATGCGGTATGACAGCACCAGCGCAATCACGAGCACCGCCGCCCACTTCAACCGCCCGATGATCTCGGCCAGCGGCAGGATCAGCGCGCGATAACCGTGATCGAGCGCAGTATCCAGCGCGCCGCGCACCGGCACCGCTGCACGCAAGACATGGCGTCCCTGCTTGCGCATCGCTTCCAGCCAGCCTGCGATCAGGCCGGGGATCACCACCGTCGCAATCACGATCAGTGGGCCCATCTGAGTGACGAATTCGGTCGAATCCGGCCGCGTCTCGGGCGTTGCGGCAAGCGATCGCACCATGAAGACCAGCACCGTCACCAGCGCCCAGCCCCACAGCACCGCCACCGCGCCCAGCGCCCATGCCCGGATGCGCGGTTCAATCTGACCCGGCTGGCGCAGCGTTTCGAGATTGGCACGCTCATCCGCCAGTGCCGCCGCACTGCGTTCCGCATCGGGGGCGAACAATCCGAGGAAGCCCACAAACAACAGGATCGCGCCCATGCTGGCGAACACCGCAGGCCAGCCCATCCGCTCAGCCATGAACAGCGCCAGCGCGCCCCCCACTAGCGCCGCGACGCGGTAGCCCATCTGGAACACGGTCGACAGGATATCGATCGTCGCCACCTCGTCCGCCACGTCGACCCGCCAGGCATCGATCACCACGTCCTGTGTCGCGCTGGCAAAAGCGCCGATTCCGGCGAGTAGCGAAAACAACCCCAGCGAGGTCAGCGGATCGAGCAGCGATAGCAGCACCAGTATCGCGCCCAGCAGCAGCTGCGCAGTGACAATCCACTGCTTGCGCTTCCCCAGCCGCCGCAGCAGCGGGATATCCACCCGGTCAAGTGCAGGCGACCATAGGAATTTGAAGGCATAGGCCAGGCCAATCAACGAAAACACACCCATCGTTTCCACATCAACCTTGGCGTCGGTCAGCCACGCGTAGAGCGTGCCCAGCAGCAGCGCATAAGGCAGGCCCGATGCAAAGCCGAACAGCAGGACGTAACCCGTCTTGGGATGGCGCAGCGCCGCCATCAGCGTCAGCCAGCGCGCAAGGCGCGAGGATTTCTCGAAAGTGGCTTCGGCCATTGATGATCCCACATTATGCACGGCAAGTGCAGCATTTGCTCTCGGCCGGTTTCGTGTCACACTACGCTGGGACGAGAGGATGAGAAAAGAGCGATGAACGCTGCCACAACAGATATGCCCAACTTGCGCCCCACAGCAGGCCAATTGGCGCTGGCCGAAGCGATCCGAGCCGGGGTCGGCAAGATGGCGGGCGGGGTTCAGACCGTTCCAGCGACAAATTACACCTGCGCCGATCATTTCGCGCGTGAGAAAGCGGTGCTGTTTGACCGGCTGCCGCAGGTGCTTTGCCCATCGGCGTTGCTGCCTGATCCCGGCATGGCGGTGCCGCATGACGCCACCGGGCGACCATTGCTGATCACCCGCGATAATGATGGCACGGCGCACGTCTTCCTCAACGTCTGCCGCCACCGTGGTACGCGGCTTGTCGAAGGCAGCGAAGTGCAGTGCGCCAAGCGGCTGGTGTGCCCTTACCATGCCTGGACATACCGGCTCGATGGGGCCTTGCTTGCCCTGCCCCGGCCCGAGACATTCCCCGGCATGGACAAAGGGGAATACGGCTTGGTCGAGCTGCCCACAATTGAGGCAGGCGGGCTGATCTGGTTTGCGCCGGTTGCCGATGCCGATTTCGTCGATGCTCAGAATTTGGGCAATGATCTCTCCGCCTTTGGCTTGCCATCCGCGCATCTGTTCCGGCGCAAATTGCACACGGTGCGCGGCAACTGGAAGCTGATCATGGATGCCTTCCTTGAAAGCTACCATGTCACCCGCCTCCACGCCGCGACCATTGGCCCGTTTTTCAAGGACGGGATCACTGCGGGCGATCAGATCGGCCCACATCAGCGTTCAGCAGTCGGGCGGCTGGAGGAGATGGCGAGCATTGATCTCACCGACATGGCGGCGCTGCGGCGGGTGGTGACGTTCGCCTACCAATTGCTGCCCGCCACGATCATCGTCCCCAGCCCCGATTACATCAACGTTATGGTGCTGATGCCGCAGGCGCATGACCTGACGCTTGTCGAGGACTTCATGCTGATCCCCGAAGCCCCGGCCACCGACAAGGCGCAGGCGCATTGGGAACGTAGCTGGAACCTGCTCGATGGCGGAGTCTTCGCGTCGGAGGATTTCCGCGCTGCCGAGCTTGGCCAGCAGGGGCTGCAATCGGGCGCAATCGACCACCTGACGCTCGGCACGCTGGAAGGTGGGATTGCACGGTTCGACCAGATTGTGAGCCAAGCCTTGCGGGCGGCGGGCTGACAGCCTAGGCGCGCGCCATGCCCACCACCCCCACCCGGTCCGACAGCCGCCCCGAAGGCGACCGCATCGCCAAACTGCTCGCCCGTGCAGGCGTCGCCAGCCGGCGTGAAATTGAGCGGATGATCGCCGAAGGGCGCGTGGCGCTTGACGGCATTGTGCTCGATACGCCAGCCACGATCCTGTCCAGCCTCAAGGACGTGACGGTGGACGGCAACCCTGTCGCGGCGACTGAAGCCACCCGGCTTTTCGCGTTCCACAAACCTACCGGCCTGATCACCGCCGAACGCGATCTGGCAGGCCGGCCGACGATTTACACCGCACTGCGCAATGCGCTGCCCAGTGACACCCCGCGGCTGATGCCAGTGGGTCGGCTCGATTTGAACACCGAAGGCCTGCTGCTGCTCACCAATGATGGCGGGTTGAAACGCATGATGGAGCTGCCATCGACCAAGGTGCCGCGCACCTACCGCGCCCGCGCCTTTGGCGAAGTGCAGCAGAGCCAGCTCGAAGACCTGATCGAGGGCGTCGAGATCGATGGGATGCGTTACGGCGCGATCGACGCCAATCTCGAACGCTCTGCGGGCCGGAACGTGTGGGTCGAAATGACCATCACCGAAGGCAAAAACCGCGAGGTGCGCAAGGTGCTGGAATATCTGGGCCTGAAGGTCAATCGCCTGATCCGCACCGGATACGGCCCGTTCAACCTGGGCGATTTGCCGCGCGGGCAGGCAGTCGAGTTGACGGGCAAAGCGGTTGCACGGTTCCTGTCGGAAATGACCGGCGAACCGATCCCGCGCGGCGGAGTGAAGAAAGCGGACAAGGTCGAGATCGCGGCACCGGTGAAGCCACCGCGCCCCCCGCGTCCCGCGCCGCGCAAAGGCCCTCATGCGCGGCCTGTTCCGCGCAAGGACGCCGATGCTGCACCTGCGCCGCGCAAAGGCGCTGGCGCTGCGCCCTATCCGCGCAAAGGCGCTGCCGCTGGTGCTGCGACTTTTCCGCGCAAGACTGCCGACGCGCCCTCCGCCGCGCCGCGCAGAGGCCCGGCGGCATCGCCTGCTCCCGGCAAGGGGCCCTCGACCCTGACCAACGCGCCGCGCAATGACCGTGCGGCACCCGGCAAGCCGCGCTCTGACTCGCGTTCACGCAAGCGACCAGCGCCAACACGCGGGCTAACCCCGCCGCGGGGCCCGCGCAAATGAGGATCATCGCTGGCCAATGGCGCGGCCGCAAGCTGATCGCGCCCAAAGGCGACGCCACCCGCCCCACCGCCGACCGGATGCGCGAAACCCTGTTTTCGATGCTCACCAGCCGGTTGGGCGATTTTGAAGGCTTGCAGGTCGCTGATCTGTTTGCAGGGTCGGGCGCATTGGGGCTTGAGGCCTTGTCGCGCGGGGCGGCGACCTGCCTGTTTGTTGAACAGGACCGCGCCGCGGTGGACGCAATCCGCACCAATATCACCGCGATGGGCGCGCGCGATACGGCGCGGGTTGAAGTCGGGTCGGTGACCCAGCTGCGCGCAGCGTCCACACCGCTCGATCTGATTCTGGTCGATCCGCCCTACCATTCCGGCGCGGGCGAGGTTGCGCTCGACCGACTGCTGCGGCTCGGCTGGATCGGCGCTGAAACATGGATCAGCCTTGAAACCGCGTTCAACGAAGACCCGGCGATCAATGGCCTTGTGATCGAAAACCAACGCCGGGTCGGCAAAGGCAAGCTCAGCCTGCTGCGACTGGCGCCTCCCTCTGCCGACCCGGAGTCTCCTGAAGCCTAGGCTCTGGGCGGTTTGAGCTGGGTTTCGATTTGCGCCCAGGTCGATTCGCGCTGTGGTTCGGCCATTGTCGACAGGGCAACCTTGTCACTGTCAGACAGCGCCCAGAACATTTTCTGGCGTTGTTCACTAAGTGACCAATAATAGGCCTGGGTATCTGCCGGCCACAGTTTGAACGCGGTTTGCTTTTCCGCCGGCCATGCCTGCATCGCAGCGTCCTGTTCGGGAGTCATTGATGCAGCAGGGCTAGCGGCTTCAGGCGCAGAGCTCGGGGCAGGTTCGTCCTGCGCGGCGGCAAGCGCGGGGGACATGGCAAAGGCGGATGCGATTCCGGCGATGGCGAAGATATTCAGAGACTTACGCATGGGTTTCTCCTGAAGAGTTGATCCCAAGCATGCACGAACGCGAGCGGGTGTCCGGCCGCTCAGTCCCCTGCTGACCAGACCCCCCAACTATGGCCGGGACCGTGCAGGAGGCAATGCCCCGGCCAGCCAGACACCCCGCCTGCGCCACGGCCGAGCGGCAACCGTGGCGCAAAAACGGTGAGCGGTTCGTCGCTTAGGCCGATGGATACCGTTCAAACCCCGGCAAGGCGTGCGCGTGCTCTATCCAGCCAATCCGCTCGGCCAGCTGGATCTGTTCCGAAGGCGGCACCAGATCGGGATCGTCGAGCGTTGCCGTCTGGACATCGATCATGCCGGGAAAAACCGCTGCATTGGTGTAAAACAGGCCCGTGCCGCATTGCGGGCAGAAATGTCGCCGGGTGTTTTCTGACGACGCATAAACCGCCGTATCCCCGCTGATCCGCACATCGGCTTCGGCAAAGATCGCCCACCCTACCAACGGCGCACCCGCTGCCCTTCGGCAATCGATGCAATGGCATAGCGAGTGGCGCGCAGGCATCTGTGCCGCCTCGTAGCGAACGGCGCCGCAATGGCATCCTCCGGTCAGCATCCCTTGCCCTCCCTTTCGTCGTCAATGTCGACAAGGTTGGCCGACACACGGCTTGCGGTCAACGCCGATGTTCTCTAGCTGTTCACGCCAGTATGACCGACCTCGCCGCCCTTTATCCACTCGCCCATGCTGCCGGGGACACCGGCCTGCCGCCCTATGCCGAACGGTTGAACCTGCCGCAGCGTGAGGCGGTGCTGACCGCTGACGGCCCGGTGCTGATGCTGGCAGGGGCCGGCACGGGCAAGACTGCTGCGCTCACCGCAAGGCTGGCGCATCTGGTGGCGACCCGGCGCGCCTACCCCAGCCAAATCCTGTGCGTCACCTTCACCAACAAGGCCGCGCGCGAGATGCGCGAACGAGTGTCGCATCACCTCGGCCCGAATTCAGAAGGCATCCCGTGGCTCGGCACGTTTCACTCGATCTGCGCCAAGATGCTGCGCCGCCATGCCGAGCTTGTGGGGTTGCAGAGCAATTACACCATCATCGACACAGACGATCAGCTGCGGCTGCTCAAACAGTTGATCGTGGAGGCTGACCTTGACGAAAAGCGCTGGCCCGCGCGGCAGCTCGCTGGGCTGATCGACCGGTGGAAGAACCGCGGTCTGAACCCCGCCGATCTCGATGCTGCCGAGAACGAGGCCTACGCCAATGGCAAAGGGGCGGCGCTTTATGGGCGCTATCAACAGCGGCTGAAGGAGCTGAACGCCTGCGATTTTGGCGATCTGATGCTGCACATGCTCAACATCCTGCGTACACATCACGATATCCTCGCCGATTATCAGCGCCGGTTCCGCTACATCATGGTGGACGAATATCAGGACACCAACGCGGTGCAGTATCTGTGGCTGCGGTTGCTGGCGCAGGAGCACAAGAATATCTGCGTGGTCGGCGATGATGATCAGTCGATCTATTCGTGGCGCGGGGCCGAGGTCGCCAATATCCTGCGGTTTGAGAAGGATTTCCCCGGCGCGGCGGTGATCCGGCTCGAACAGAATTACCGCTCCACCCCGCATATTCTGGGCGCGGCGGCGGGCTTGATCCGCGCCAATTCGCAGCGCCATGACAAGACGCTGTGGACCGAGGTGAACGGCGGCGACAAGGTCAAGGTGATCGGCGTGTGGGACGCCCCCGAAGAAGCGCGCCGGGTCGGCGAAGAAATCGAGCGGCTTGAGCGCGAAGGCGCAGCGCTCAACGGCGTCGCGATCCTCGTGCGCGCGCAGTACCAGACCCGCGAGTTTGAAGACCGCTTCATCCAGATCGGAGTGAATTACCGCATCATCGGCGGTTTCCGTTTCTACGAACGCGCCGAAATCCGCGATGCGCTGGCATACCTGCGGGTGATCGCGCAGCCGCAAGATGACTTGGCGTTTGAACGGATCCACAATCAGCCCAAGCGCGGATTGGGTGCCAAGGCGCTGGAGAAAATGCACCAGCACGCCCGGCGGATGAATTTGCCGCTGGCCGCCGCCGCGCTGCAACTGGCCAATAGCGATGAGCTGCCTGCGCGCGCGGCAAACACTATCGGCGGGTTGATGCGGCAATTCCTGCATTGGCGCGAGACGGCGGACACAGTGTCGCCGTCCGATCTGCTGCGGTTGGTGCTCGAGGAGTCTGGTTATAACGCCATGCTCGCCGCTGACCGCACGGCGGAAAGCGCAGGCCGGGCCGAAAACCTATCCGAACTCGCCCGCGCCATGGAGGATTACGAAACGCTCGGCGATTTCCTCGAACACGTTAGCCTGGTGATGGACAACGACCGTTCCGATGCCGAGGAGACGGTGACGATCATGACGATCCACGCCGCCAAGGGGCTGGAATTCGACAACGTCTTCTGCGTCGGCTGGGAAGAAGGCGTGTTCCCGTCGCAACGCGCGATTGACGAGGGCGGGCTCGCGAGCCTCGAAGAAGAACGCCGCCT
>LNFM01003867.1_pt1 | contig 28637 bp, 23 predicted proteins | sample 596031 | NCBI WGS metagenome assembly LNFM01 (sample SAMN04254537, study PRJNA301005) | activated carbon metagenome | isolation source: dual media filters at the Ann Arbor, Michigan drinking water treatment plant | place: USA: Ann Arbor
CTTCGACGCTCGGGGTCTCCAGCCTCTCCCAGAATCCGATCAATTACCGTGACCTGGTTCGCATGGTCTTGCGCGACACCCTGCGCCTCAACGGCATCCCGATCGACTGGGTGGGTTGTGAAGTCATTTCCCGACCGCACAGCGGCCAGGTCCAGACCTTCCAGATCAACCTGATCGTCTACACCTGGCACGAAGGCCTGCTGCGCTATGCGCCTCTGCTCAAGCAACAGATCCTGCAAGGCCTGCAGCACTTCGACCCGGCCAACAACCACAGCTCTCATGTGATGGCTTGGGTGTTCGCGCCGACCTGCGGTTTCCCTCATACCCGCATGCCGGGACCGGCCTACTGGCGGGTCTCCTCCGATCTGGGCAAGTTCGACCTCCCGCCCTCGCAACACGATCTGCGTCACGACGACCAGGACCACATCCCCACGGTTCCAACCCCCCTGCGCTGAGCCGCACGCTTCCTGCCTGTCTGCGGGTTGTCACGAGCCCCAGACCCAGGCCTGCGCTACCATGGCGCCTAGCACTGATCGTTGGGAACATCTTTGAAGATACTGGTTGTTGATGATCACGCCCTGGTCCGCGAGGGCCTGCGCCAGGTCCTGCGCGGACTTGAAAACGACGTGGAAGTCCTGGAGGCCGGCTCCTGCACCCGTGCGTTCGAGCTGGCCCAGCAGGCGCCCGAGCTCGATCTGGTCCTGCTGGACTACCACCTGCCAGACATGAACGGGCTGGAAGCGCTGGATGTCTTTGCCCGCCAGCACCCGGCCCTGCCCATCATCGTGCTGTCGGGCTCCGTCAACCCGCGTGTGATGCAGCAGGTCATGCAAAAAGGCGCCGCGGCTTTCCTGACCAAATCAGGCATGAGCGATGAACTGCTCTCGGTCACCCGGCTGGTGCTGGCCGGCGGGGTGCACATGCCGACCTTGCCCCAGCTCATGAGCGACGACATACCGCTCGAACTGCCCGCCCCCCTGCTCACCCCGCGCCAGGAAGAGGTGTTGCAATTGCTGCTCGATGGCTACACCAACAAGGAGGTTGGGCGCATGCTCTACCTCTCCGAAGAAACGGTGAAAAACCACGTGAGCAGCATCCTGCGCAGCTTTGGCGTCACAACCCGCACCCAGGCGGTACTGGCTGCCAACCGCCACGGTTATGCCGGCTCGGGACGCGCCCTGCTCAATCCCGAAGACAGCGCCTGAACGTAGCCGCGCCCGCGGGGCTGGCCTCACGCCTCCTGGGGCGGTTGAGGTCGCGCCAGCCGGCGGATCAGGGTGCGCAGCTTGGCAGGCCGCACCGGCTTGTGCAGCAGCGGCAGGCCGGCGTCGCGGCAGGACTGGATCAGCTCCGGATCGGTGTCCCCACTCATCAGGCAGGCAGGCAAAGCCTGGCCCAGGGCGGTGCGCAGCTGCTGCAGGGTCTGCATGCCGCTCTCACCGGCCCGCAGGCGGAAATCACTGAGCAGGAGGTCCGGTACAAAACCTCCGCCCACCGTCGTCAGGGCACCCTGCAGGCCCTCGACCACAGCCACCACACACCCCCAGGAGTCGAGCAGGCCACGCAGCGCCTGGGCCGACTGGCGATCGTCCTCGATCACCAGGATGCGCAGGCCGCGCACATCATCCACGGGTGTAGGATCGGCGGCGGCCGGCAGGGCCTGCAGATCGCCGGGCTGCGCCAGCGGCAACTCGATGCGAAAGCGCGTGCCGTGGCCGGGCACAGAGCACAGCTGCAGGTCATGGCCCAGCAGCCGCACCGTGCGGTCCACGATGTTGAGTCCCAGACCCAGGCCCTTGCTACGGTCCCGCTCGGGATTGCCGATCTGGTAGAACTCCCGGAAGATGTCCTGCTTATGTTCGGGCGCAATGCCCACACCTGTGTCCCAGACCTCGATCCACAGATGCCCACCGCCGCGGCTGCGCCGGCACCCTATCAGGACGCCCCCGTTTCCCGTGTAGCGCAGGGCATTGCTGAGCAGGTTGAGCAGTATGCGATGCAACAGCGTCGGGTCGCTCTGCACCCAGAGCCCGCTGCTGCGCACGCGCAGGCGCAGTCCCTTGTCGGCCGCCACGGGCTGCAGCGCCCCGCGCAACTGCTCGAACAAGGGCGCCAGCGGCACCGGCTGCAGCTGGACCCGTACCGCATCGGCATCGAGACGGGAAATGTCGAGCAGCGCATCCAGAAGGTCCTGCATGGCGCGCACCGACGCCTCCAGGTTGCTGATGAGGTGCCGTGTCTCCCGGTCGTGCGGCAACTGGGCCAGGCGGGCCACGAACATGCCCAGGGCGTGGATGGGCTGGCGCAGGTCGTGGCTGGCGGCCGCCAGGAAGCGCGACTTGGCCCGCGTGGCCGTCTCGGCCTCGTCCTTCTTGGCGCGCAGCTCGGACGTGGCCAGGGTCACACGCCGCTCCAGCTCTTCGCGCCCCTGCTGCAAGTGCTCGGCCATCTGGTTCAGGCCCTGCTGCAGGTCGCGCAAGGGATCATCGGTCCGCACATCACCGCGCACCGACAGTTCACCACGGCCGATGCGCGCGATCATGTCGGAGACACGCAGGATGGGCTGGATCACCCCCCGCCCGATACGTACCGCCAGCACCCCGCCGAAGATCAAGCCGCCCAAAGTCACGGCCAGTCCGATCGCCAGCATGTCCTGGCTGCGCGAGACCACGGCGGCACGCGAAATCTCCAGCACCACATGCCCCAGGGGCAGCGCCTGGCCACGGTCCTCGACGGCTGCGACCTCGAACAGGTCATCGAGCTGGATCTGCGAAGGGCTGACCGGCTGCACCAGCAGCTCGTGCCCGCTCTTCGCATCCAGCCAGCGCTGCTCCTGGGCGCCGAGGGCGGGCAGCGCGGCCTGGCCGGTCGAGCCAGCCATGGCCAGCGTCTCGCCCTGCGCATCCAGGATCAGGACCGAACGCACGTCGGGCTCGCGCAGCGCGCCAATCGCGATCGCCTGCAGGCTGCCCGTGTTGGCGGAGAACAGGCCGTATTCGCTAGCGCTGGCCACCTGACGCGCCAGGGAACGGGCACGCTGCTGATGGGCTTCGTCGAGGTCGGCATAACGCCCAGCCAGAAAAACACTGGAGAGCAGGAACGCCACCAGCGTCACCGGCAGCAAGGCCGCCAGCAACATGCGGTACCGGATATCGAAAAACCTCATGGGCCCCGCTCCTGCCGACGCAGACGCTCAGCCATACTGCCGGCGTCCAGCCTGAGCCCCAGGGAGCGGGCCACGTGCTCGTTGACGCTGACCTCAAACTGCAGCGGGTACTGCGGCACGCCCAGCGGCTGCCCCTGCAAGACACCGCGGGCCATCAACCCGGCCTGCTGTCCGATCTGGGCGGGCGTGGAATAGACCGCCATCAGGGCGCCGGCGCGCACATAGGCCGGCGAGAAGGCGAGCATCGGTACCTGGGCGCGGAACGAGGCGAGCAGGATGTTCTGGATGCTGTTGCTGTTGTAGATCTGCGGATCGGCCAGGGCCAGCAGCAGGTCCGATTCGTCGAGGATCTTCTTCAGCCCGTTGAACACCGGCTCGTCCGGCCTGACCGAAACGCCCACCACCTGGAGCCCGCGCGCCTGGGCGGAGGCCTCCAGCAGCGTTTCGCTGATCTGCGAATCCGGCCCCCACAAGACCCCCACGCGCCGCGCCTGCGGCAAGGCCAGGCGCATCAGGTCCAGCTGGCGACCGACGGGCTGGTTCAGGTACAGGGCCGAGAACGAAGCGCCGCTACGCCGGCCGGCGTCGCGCAGCACACGCTCGAAGCTGGCGCGCGGCAACAGGGCGCACAGCACGGGGGCCGCTGCCGCCGGGCGCCCCAGTGCCCTGCAGGCCTCGGCCCCGAGGGAGACATACAAACGCGGCGCCGGCCCACGATAAGCCGCGAGTTCCTCTACCGTGAGCTGCACCAGTTCCCGCCGTGGTTCGGCCCGCAGCACCTCCGCTGCCACGGCAGCCGCGGCCTCCAGGTAAGCCGGACTGCGCTCGCTGCTGACCACCAGAACAGCCGGCTCAGCCCGCGCCAGGACCATCCAGCCGGACAGCAGCAACAGCAGGAGCGAGCGCACAACCGTCATGGCCCTCAGTTCTCCAGCTTCAGCATCACATAGGCCTGCGACTGGACACGCAACTGCGGCATGAAGTCGGCATAGTCGGCCCCGAGGTTCTGGCCGATGACGGCAATCTCGGCGCGCCGCCCAGCCACCCGCAGCGCTTTGGCAAGCCGCAGGTCGGTCCGGCTGTAGGCCGGTGCTGCCGAATTTGCGCCGGGAAACTGGCCGGCATCGGCTTCGTAATGGCTCACGCTAAAGTCCCAACCCCTGGGGAGCTGCTGCATGAACATCAGGCTCTGGATGCTGTAACGGCCCACTAGCCTAGAACCACCGTAAGACTGCGTGCTTTGCAAGTCGGAAAAGCCGTAGTGCAAGCGGCCTCCCGACCAGGGCCTCCAGCGCAGCTGGGCCTCATGGCCCCGGATACTGAAATTCTCTTTATTGACGTAGTCCTTCGCAATGCCGTCGCCGCCGCTACCGGGCAGGTTGTAATCCTGCTCGGCGATGAAATCGCGCACGCGCTCGTCGAACAGGCGCAGGTCCAGGCTCAGGGTGGAACCAGGGAGTTCTGCCAGGTAACCCAGCTCGCGCACTTCGACCTTTTCCGCCACGGCATTGCCACGCGCCACCGAGGTGGACTCGGCCAGCACGCCCCCCTGGAAATAACGCACATTGGCGTATTTTTCGAAGGTGCTCGGCGGCCGGAAGGCCCTGGACACACCACCCCGCAAGGTATGCCCCTCGGTGGCCTTCCAGTTCAGCATGACCCGGGGCGAGAGGTGCTCGCCAGCGATGCTGCTGCGCTCGAAGAGCGCCCCCGCATTGAGGAGCAAATCGGGGTGCAGGCGCCACTCAGCATTCGTGAACAGGCGTGAGAAGTCCGTGACGAAGGCGGCGTCGGTGTTGTACTGGGCACGTGATTCGATGACTTCGCGCCGCAATTCACCGCCCCAGACCAGACGCAAGGCAGGATCGATACGCACCGTGTGCTGGGCCATCAGGTTGGAGTTGCTCGCGCGGCCGCCAAAGAAGAGCGTCACGCTGGGATCTAAACCATAGGCAAACTGGTCGCGTATGGATTCGACCGTATGGGAAGCCTGGAAGGCCAAGTCTTCGTCCTGGCCCAGGTTACGCCGCCAGTCGATTTGAAGGAACGACGTATCGATCCGGCGTGTGCGTGGCATGTTGCCGCCGTTCGGATCAATTGACAAAGGGAAACCGACGCCAGCGTCGATCAGGCTGTTGCCCGTACGAAGCTCCAGCACATCACTGGGCCCGGCACGCAGATCGGCACGCAGGTTGACGCGCTGCACGCGGTTCGGTCCACTGGCGCCCAGCAGGCCATCATCGTTGCGGCCATCCGCGGTGAGCCGGAAACGCGCCTGGTCGTCGCCCCAGCCCAGGCGCAGCAACTGGTCTTCGATGCCGTTGCTACCCCGCGCCAGTTGCACCTGAGCGCCCTGGGTGTCGACCAGATCGCGCGTCACGATGTTGATGCTGCCGAGGAAAGCGCGGGCCCCATAGGCTGCCGAGTTGGAGCCCCGAAAGACTTCGATGCGCTCGATGTCCTCCAACGCCACGGTCTGTAGCCCCGGGCCGGTACTGCCGCGCAGGTAGGTGGAGTACACCGAACGCCCGTCGACCATGATCTGGATATGGTTCGAAAAATCGCTCAGAGAGGTGTGGTAACTGCCCTGGGGCGTATTGGCCTCGAAGGCATTGCTGACCCGGAAACCCGGTACCAGGCGCAACAGGTCGGCCACGTCACGCGCACCGCTCATGCGGATCATGTCGCGATCGATGAGGGTGAGCGCACCCGGTGTTTCGTCCAGCCGCTGCGGCAGGCGCGAGACCGAGAGGACGATGGGCACCTCGTCCAGGTAATCCTTTTCCGACACGGCCGGCGCCTGCTGGGCCAGGGCGGCACTGGCCAGTCCGCAGAGAGCAGCCAGCCAGGTGAGCTTGTAGTTGCGATTCATGGGCGAGGTTTTGGGGGTGTCTGGTTTTTTCTTGTCCCGGCCCCGATTCTGCCTTGCCCCAAAGGGTATGCCGGCTGGGTCACAATAAGGGTATGTCCGAACGTGTCATCCCCTTGGTCGACCAGCGCATCCCGACGCTGCGTGCTCCTGCGGCCGCCTTCGACCCGGCCACCCGTGTAGCGGCCACCGGCCTGCTGGCCGATCGCCTGGGCCGGCCCCTGCGCGACCTGCGCATCAGCGTGACCGACCGCTGCAATTTCCGCTGCAGTTACTGCATGCCCAAGGAGATCTTCGACAAGGACTATGCCTACCTCCCGCACAGCGCCCTGCTGAGCTTCGAGGAAATCACCCGGGTGGCGCGCCTGTTTGCCGCCCACGGGGTGCGCAAGATCCGCCTGACCGGCGGCGAACCCCTGCTGCGCAAGAACATCGAAATCCTGATCGAACAGCTGGCCGCCCTGCGCACCGTCGACGGCGAACCGCTGGACCTGACGCTGACCACCAACGGCTCCCTGCTGGCGCGCAAGGCCCAAGCCCTCAAGGCCGCCGGCCTGCAGCGCGTGACCGTCAGCCTGGACGGGCTGGACGATGCCGTGTTCCGCAGCATGAACGACGTCGACTTCCCCGTGGCCGATGTGCTCGAAGGCATCCAGGCCGCCAAGGAAGCCGGCCTGGGCCCGATCAAGATCAATATGGTGGTCAAGCGCGGTACCAACGAGCATGAAATCCTGCGCATGGCACGCCATTTCCGCGGCTCCGGCATGGTGCTGCGTTTCATCGAGTACATGGACGTGGGCGCCACCAACGGCTGGTGCATGGACGAGGTGCTGCCCTCGGCCGAGGTCATCAAGCTCATCCACGCCGAGATGCCCCTGGTGCAGCTCGGCCACAGCGCGCCGGGCGAGACCGCCGAGCGCTGGGGTTACGCCGACGCGAATGGCCAGCATGACCCGGCCGCCGGCGAGATCGGTGTCATCAGCAGCGTGACGCACGCCTTCTGCGGCGACTGCAACCGCGCCCGCCTCTCCACCGAGGGCCGGCTCTACCTCTGCCTGTTCGCCACCCAGGGCCATGACCTGCGTACCCTGATCCGCGACGGCGCCAGCGACGCCGACATCGAATCGGCCATAGCCCACATCTGGGGCGCACGCGACGACCGCTACTCCGAACAACGCGGCGCCCAGCCGCCTGACAGCGGCCACGGCGGCCAGCGCCGCGTCGAGATGAGCTACATCGGCGGATGAACGTGGCACACCCCCAGGCTACGCGCTCTGCGTGTCGCTACGCCACCCCCCTTGCAGGGGGCGACGCCAGCGGCCCGGCGAAGCCGGTTCCGCGGCGTCCCTCGGATTGCTTCACCTCTGTTGCAACAGTCAGCACTGTCTACGAAAACTTCAAATGATCGACTCTTCTGAAATCACCGGCCTGATCCTGGCTGGCGGCCGCGGCAGCCGCATGGGCGGCGTCGACAAGGGCTTGCAGAACTTCAACGGCATGCCCATGGCCCTGCACACGCTGATGCGTATGCAGATGCAGGTGGGCCAGGTCATGATCAACGCCAACCGCAACCTGGCGGCCTATGAGTCCTTCGGCGCCGAGGTCTGGCCCGACGTGATGGCCGACTATCCCGGCCCGCTGGCAGGCTTTCTCACCGGGCTGGAGCGCTGCGAAACGCCCTACCTGGTCACGGCGCCCTGCGACTCGCCGCGTTTCCCGCTGGACCTGGTGGCCCGCCTGGCCGAAGCCATGGAGCGCGAGCAGGCCGAGATCGCCATGGCCGCCGCCCCGGAGAAGGATGAGCAGGGCGAGGTAAAAGTGCGGACCCAGCCGGTGTTCTGCCTGCTGCGCATCGAGTTGCTGGAAAGCCTGGTCCAGTTCACCCAGGGTGGCGGGCGCAAGATCGACGCCTGGACCGCGCAGCACAAGACCGTGGTCGTCCCTTTCGACCAGCCTGGCGACGATCCGCTGGCTTTTGCCAATGCCAACACCCTGGACGAGCTCAAGCAGCTCGAAAATTCCTGATCCGGTCTCCCGCATGAAAAGCATTGAGCAGATCGCCGCCGAGCTGCAGGGCTACGACCCGCAGGCCCTGAGCGCCGCCGCCGTCAACGACTTCCTGGGCCGCCTGGTCGAGCCGGTTGCGCAAGTGGAGGAACTGCCCCTCTTCGAGGCGCTGGACCGTGTGCTGGCGCAGGACGTGATCTCCCCGGTCAGCGTGCCGCCGCACGACAACTCGGCCATGGATGGCTACGCCTTCGACGGCCGCCAGCTGCGCGCCGACGGCCCGCTCACGCTGACGCCGGTGGGCACCGCGCTCGCCGGCAAGGCCTGGGTGGGCACGGTGGGCCCGGGCCAGTGCCTGCGCATCATGACCGGCGCCATCATGCCCGCCGGGCTGGACACCGTGGTGCCGCAGGAGTTCGTCAGGACCGAAGGCGAGATCATCACGATTCCCCCCGGCCTGCTGCAGCCCGGCGACAACCGCCGTTTCAAGGGTGAGGACGTGATGCAGGGCCAGCCCGCATTGCGCCAGGGCACCCGCCTTAGCCCCGCCGCACTGGGCCTGGCCGCGAGCCTGGGCATCCCCACGGTGCGGGTCTGGCGCCGCCTCAAGGTGGCCTACTTCTCCACCGGCGACGAGATCCTGAGCCTGGGTGAGGCGCCGCGCGAAGGCGCGGTCTACGACAGCAACCGCTACACCGTCTTCGGCCTGCTCAAACGGCTGGGTATCGAGGTGCTGGACTATGGGGTCGTGGGTGACAGCCCCGAGAAACTGGAAGCCACCTTCCGCCGCGCGTCGGCCGAAGCCGACGCCATCATCACCAGCGGCGGCGTCAGCGTGGGCGAGGCCGACTACACCAAGGCCATGATGAAAAAACTCGGCGACGTGGCCTTCTGGCGCATCGCCATGCGCCCGGGCCGTCCCATGGCGGTAGGCCGCATCAACAAGTCTGTCCTGTTTGGATTGCCCGGCAACCCGGTCGCGGTGATGGTGACCTTCCTGGCCTTCGTGCGCCCTGCCCTGCTGCAGATGATGGGCTGTACCGCCGCGCCCGCTCCGCTGCTGCGCGCACGCAGTCTGGAGGCCCTGCGCAAGAAACCGGGGCGCACCGAGTACCAGCGCGGTTTCGTCAGCGCCGCCCCCGACGGCGGTCTGCAGGTGCGCACCACCGGCAACCAGGGCTCCGGTGTGCTCAGCTCCATGGTGCAGGGCAACGGTCTCATCGTGCTGCATCACGGCCAGGGCAACGTTGCCGTGGGCGACGAGGTCGACGTGATGATGTTCGACGGCGTGATCTGATCAGACCCGACGGAAAACCCGCCGGCGCGCCAGCACCCGGATCACCTCGAACCACAGCAGACAGCCCCCCGCCCCCGCCAGGGCGATGCCCAGCAGCCCCGCTGACAGCGGCACCATGTGCAGCACATCGGTCAGCGGCGGCAGGTAGAGCGCGAGCGCCAGCAGCCCCAGCGTGAAGACCATCACGCCCCACAGCATGCCGTTGGGCACCCATAGCGAGGCCAGCAGGCCACGTGGGCCGGCGCGGTTGGAGACAATCAGCGCCAGGTTGCCCAGCACCAGGGTGCTGAAGGCCAGTGAGCGCGCCTGCGCCTCATCCAGCTGCTGCGTCCCCCAGAGATAAACCCCCAGCACCGCCGCCAGCACACCCAGGCCCTGCAGCACCGCCTGCACCAGCGTGCCGCCGGCGAACAGCGGGGCGGCGGGGTCCCGCGGCGGCTGGCGCATCACATCCTCGTCGGCTGGTTCGTTTTCGAACACCATGGCGCAGGCCGGGTCGATGGCCAGCTCCAGCAGCGCGATGTGCATGGGGAAGAGCACGATGGGCCAGCCCAGCAGCAGCGGCAGCAAGGCCATGCCGGCAATGGGTACGTGCACCGCCATGATGTAGCTCATGGACTTGCGCAGGTTGCCGAAGATGCGCCGGCCCTGGCGCACGGCACGCACGATGGAGGCAAAGTTGTCATCCACCAGCACGATGGCCGCCGCCTCGCGCGCTACGTCGGTGCCACGCGCCCCCATGGCCACGCCCACGTGCGCCGCCTTGAGCGCCGGCGCATCGTTGACACCATCGCCCGTCATGGCCACCACCGCACCGGTGGCCTGCAGGGCCTGCACGATGCGCAGCTTCTGCGCCGGCGTGATGCGCGCGCAGATGCTGGCCGTGCGCAGGCGTCGCTGCAGTTCGGCATCCGGCAGGCGCTCCAGCTCATCCCCGCTCAGCACCTCCTGCGCCTCCATGCCGGCCTGCCGCGCGATAGCGCGCGCCGTGACCGGGTAGTCGCCGGTGATCATCACCACGCGGATGCCGGCCTCGCGGCACTCGCGCACGGCCTGCGGGATTTCCTCACGCAGCGGGTCCGCTAGGCCCAGCAGCCCGATGAACTCGAAGTCGAAATCATGTTCGCCTGCGGGCCAGGGCGGACCGGCATGCCTTGCCCGCGCCACGCCCAGCACGCGCAGGCCACGCGCGGCCATGGCATCGGCGGCGGCGACCACCTCATCCCGGCGCAACGCATCAAGGTGGCAAAGATCGACGATGGCCTCCGGCGAGCCCTTGGCCGCCACCACGTGGGCGTCCTGCGCATCGCCCTTCCAGATGTGGGCCATGGCCCGCAGCTCCGGGGTCAGCGCGTATTCGTGCACCAGGGACCACCGGGCGTGCAGGTGCTCGGTCTGCGTCAGGAAAGCCTGACCCAACACATGAAAGGCCTGCTCCATCGGATCGTAGGGATCGATGCGGCTGGCCAGGATGGCGTATTCCACGAGTTCATGGAAGTCCTCGGGCAAATCGCTGCGCGGCACTCCGTCCAGCACCAGTTCGGCGCCGCCCGCATGCAGACTGGCCACGCGCATGCGGTTCTGGGTCAACGTACCGGTCTTGTCCACGCACAGCACCGAGGTGGCGCCCAGCGTCTCGATGGCGGCGATGCGGCGCGTCAGGACCTGCTGGTGCGAGAGCCGCCAGGCCCCCAGCGCCGGCAGCACGGTCAGCACCACCGTGAACTCCTCGGGCAGCATGGAAATGGCCAGGGCAATACCGGCCAGCAGGGCCTGCAGCCAGTCGCCCCGCATCAGGCCCTGAATCACGACCAGCAACACACTCAGGCCCAGGCCCAGCCAGGCCAGGCGGTGCACCAGGGTACGGGTCTGGCGCCGCAGCGGCGACTCCTCGGCCTGTACGTTCTGCAGCGCGTGGCCGATCTGCCCCATCTGGCTGCGCGGCCCGGTCGCTGTCACACGCGCCAGGCCCTGCCCGTCTACCACCAGCGTGCCGGCATGCAGCGCCAACATCCCGCCCGCGCTCTTGCCGACCGGCACCGACTCGCCCGTGAGCAGGGATTCGTCCACCTGCAACTCGCCAGCCGAGAGCAGCTCGGCATCGGCCGCCACGCGGTCGCCTTCGGCCAGCAGCAACAGATCGCCGCGCACCAGCTCACGGCCAGCCAGGGTCTGCGCCTGGCCGTCGCGTATGACACGCGCGCGCGGGCTGGACAGGTCGCGCAACGCCTGGATGGCGCGCTCCGTCTTGCCTTCCTGGTACAGCGTCAGGCCGATCACCACGCACACCATGAGCGCGAGGCTCAGGCTTTCCTGCAGCTCACCGAGCAGCAGGTAGAGGCCGGCCGCGGCCAGCAGCAGGGAGAACATGGGGTCGCGCACGGTCTCGCGCACGATGTGCAGCCAGCTGCGGCCCCCGTCGCCCGGCAGGGCATTAGGGCCGTCCTCTGCCAGGCGCCGCGCGGCTTCGGCAGAACTCAGACCGGGGTCATCGGTGGACGGCAGGCTCATGCCGCTGATTGTGCGGCATGGCCTGGGGTGTGAACCGGCCTTACTTGGCGATCAGCTCGGCGTCGGGCTCGGCGGCCTCGCTGACCGAACGTTTGTCGGCACCGGGCGCATGCTTGCGCGCCAGCAACGTGTACATGGTGGGCACGACAAAGATGGTCAGCAGCGTGCCCAGCGTCATGCCGCCTACGATGACCCAGCCGATCTGGATGCGGCTCTCGGCGCCCGCACCCGTGGACAGCGCCAGCGGCACAGCCCCCAGCACCATGGCGCCGGTGGTCATGAGGATGGGGCGCAGGCGCTGGCTGGAAGCCTTGACCACGGCCTCAACCATGTCCATGCCCTGCTCGCGCATCTGGTTGGCGAACTCGACGATCAGGATGCCGTGTTTGGTGATCAGGCCTACCAGCGTGATCAGGCCGATCTGGGAGTAGACGTTGAGCGAGCCGTTGCTCAATTTCAAGGCAAGCAGCGCCCCGATCATGGACAGCGGCACCGACAGCATGATGACCAGCGGATCCACAAAACTCTCGAACTGCGCCGCCAGCACCAGGAAGATGAACAGCAACGCCAGCACGAAGACGATGGTCAGCGATCCCTGCGAGTTCTTGAACTCGCGCGAGGTGCCATTGAGATCGGTGGTGTAACCCGGCTTGAGCAAGCGGGCGCTGACGTCGTCCAGGAAATCGAGCGCCTGCCCCAGCGAGTAGTCCGGCGCCAGATTGGCCGTGATGGTGACCGCGCGGCGCTGGCTGAAGTGGTTGAGTTCGCGCGGCGAGACCGATTCACGCACCGTCACCAGCGAAGCCAGCGGGATCATGGTGTCGTTGCGACCGCGCACGAAGATGCGTTCGATGTCATCGGGCGTGTCGCGCCCCAAGGACTGGGTCTGCACGATCACGTCGTACTGGTCGCCGCCCTTCTTGTAGCGGGTCACCAGGCGACCGCCCAGCATGGTTTCGATGGCGCGCGCCACGGCGTCCACGCCCACCCCCAGGTCCGAGGCCTTTTCGCGGTTCACATCGATCTTCAGCTCGGGTTTGTTCAGGCGCAGATCCACGTCGGCGCCCTGGATGCCAGGGTTCTTGGCGATCTCGTCGAGGAACTGGCGCACCACCTGGTTCAGGTTTTCATAACTCTCGGAGGTCAGGATGACGAAATTCACGGGCCGTTCGCGGAAACCCTGGCCCAGCGAAGGCGGCGTGATGGGGAAAGCCGACACCCCCGGCAGCGCAGCAATGCGCGGCTGCATCTCGCGCGCCATCTCCAGCGTGGTGCGCTTGCGTTCGTCCCAGTCGACGGCGCGCAGGGTCACGTTGGCCTGGCTGACGGTCGGATTGCCGAGCACGACGAAAACCCGGTCGAACTCGGGGTACTGGCTGCCGATCTTCTCAATGGCGCTGGCGTACTTGTCGGTGTAAGCCATGGTGGCGCCGTCGGGCGCATTGATCACGTTGAGGATCACGCCACGGTCTTCCAGCGGCGCCAGCTCGCGTTTCATGCCCGGCAGCACGGCCGCAATGGCCAGCACCACGCCGGCCATCACCGCCAGCACCAGCCAGCGCATGCCCAGCACGCGCCGCAGCAGCCGCTCGTAGCCATTGCTCAGCGCCGTCAGGCGCAGCTCCATCCAGCGGTCGAAGAAGGAAGGGTTGGGGTTGTGCTTGAGCAGGCGTGAGCACATCATGGGCGAGAGGGTCAGGGCAATGAAACCCGAGACGATCACCGCGCCCGCCAGCGCCAGGGCGAACTCCACGAACAGGCGCCCGGTGCGACCTGGCGTGAAAGCCAGCGGGGCGTAGACGGCGGCCAGCGTCAGGGTCATGGCCACCACCGCAAAGCCAACTTCCTTGGCGCCCTTGATGGCGGCGCTGAACGGCTCCATGCCTTCTTCGATATGCCGGTAGATGTTCTCCAGCACCACGATGGCGTCGTCCACCACCAGGCCGATGGCCAGCACCAGGGCCAGCAGCGTCAGCGTGTTGATGGTGAAGCCCGCCAGCGCCATCAGGGCGAAGGTGCCGATCAGGCTGACCGGGATGGTGATGATGGGAATGATGGAAGCGCGCAGGGTGCGCAGGAAGATGAAGATCACCAGAGCCACCAGCACCACCGCCTCCAGGATGGTCGTGAAGACGTTCTTGATCGAGCGGTCGATGAAGACCGAGTTGTCGTTGGCGATGGTGATGCTGATGCCCTTGGGCAGGTCAGCCTCCAGCCGGGGCAGCATCTCGCGCACGCCTTGGCTGAGCTCCAGCGGATTGGCCGTGGCCTGGCGGATCACGCCAGCGGAAATCGCCGGGCGCCCGTTGATACGGACCGAGGTGCGTTCCTCGGCGGCGCCTTCCTCGATGCGGGCCACGTCGCGCAGCTTGACCGGGAAACCGTTGACGGTGCGGATCACGATCTCGCCGAACTGTGCCGGTTTCATCAGATCGGTGTTGGAGGTCACGGAGAACTCGCGCTGGCGGCTCTCGATGCGACCGGCCGGCACTTCCAGATTGCTGCGGCGGATCGCGTCCTCGGCGTCCTGCGTGGTCAGCTTGTAGGCGGCCAGGCGGTCCGGGTCCAGCCAGACCCGCATGGCGTACTTGCGTTCGCCGAAGATACGCACGTCGGCGGCGCCGGTGACGGTCTGCAGGCGCGGCTTGACCACGCGGTTGATCAACTCGTTGAGCTGCAGCGGGGTGTGCGTGTCGCTGGAGAAGGCCAGCCAGATCACCGGAAAGGCATCGGCCTCGACCTTGGCGATGACTGGCTCGTCGATGGCCTGCGGCAACCTGTTGCGCACGCGCGCGGTGCGGTCGCGCACCTCGGCGGCGGCGGCATCGGCGTCTTTTTCCAGGCGGAAGCGCACCGTGATCTGCGCCTGCTCGGCGCGCGAGATCGAGGTGAGGACGTCCACCGCGTCGATGCCGGCGATCGAGTCTTCTAGCGGCTTGGCCACCTGGGACTCCACCACCTCGGCCGAGGCACCGGCATAACGCACCGTGACGGTCACCACCGGCTCGTCGATCTTGGGGTATTCGCGCACCGGCAGCTTGGTGAAGCTCACGGCGCCGATCAGCAGCACCAGCAGGGAAAGCACGGTGGCGAACACCGGTCGACGGATCGCAATTTCGGGCAGTTGCATGGTGACTCCAGGGGCCTGTTCAGTTCACCGGGCGGTTCAGTTCCATCACCCGCACCGGACTGCCGTCGCGCTGCAGCCGCTGCTGGCCGGCCGTGACCACGGTGTCGCCCTCTTTCAGCCCTTCGAGGATCTCGACCTGGCCCGGGCGGCGGATTCCGACCTTGACCGGCACCCGCTGCGACACCAGGGTGTCGTTGTCGGGCCCCGGCACCAGCTTCATGACAAACTGCCGCCCCCCCTGAGGCACGATGGCCTCCTCCGGAAGCACCAGGGCCTTGTCACGCACGCCGAACACGGTGCTCACCCGCGCAAACATGCCCGGACGCAGCAGCAGCTTCTGGTTGGTGATGCTGGCGCGCACGCCAACGGAGCGGCCATTGGCATCGATCAGCGGATCGACCGCCTGCACCCGCGCCTCGAAGGTGCGCCCCGGCAAGGCGTCGAGTTCGACCGTGGCGCGCTGGCCGGAGCGCACCTGCGTCTGGTAGCGCTCGGGCAGGCGGTAGTCGACGTAGACGGTGTCGATGTCTTCCAGGTTGACGATGTCGGTACCGTCTTTCAGGTAGTCGCCCACGTTGACGTTGCGGATGCCGGCGATGCCGTCGAACGGCGCCAGGATCTTCAGGCGAGCCGCGGTGGCCTGCGCCAGCGCCAGCTTGGCCTGCGCCACCTCCAGGTTGGCCGCGCTCTCGTCCAGGGAACGCTGGCTCACGAAGTTCTGCGCCAGCAGCTCCTGGTTGCGTTTATGGTTGGCCTGGGCGATGGACAGCTCGGCCTGGCTCTGCTTCATCTGCGCCAGCTGCAACTGGTCGTCGAACTGCACCAGCAGCTGGCCCTTGCGCACGCGCTCGCCGTCACGGAAATTGAGCCGGGTGATGCGCCCGCTGACCTCGGGGCGCAGCATCACGCCCTGGCGCGAACGCAGGCTGCCCACGGCCTGCACATCATCGACCAGCTTCACGACCTGGACCTTGGCCACCTCCACCGTCACCGGCCGCGCAGGGCCTCCTGCAGCGGGTGCGCCCCCTGCGGCCGGGCCGGCAGGGGCACGGCTGGCGCTTGCCGACGTGGCCGATGGTTTGCTCTGGTACCACCAGGCGGCAGTGGACGCCGCCGCGATGCCGACAACGGCAACCACAGGGTAGAGATATTTGGAGGCCATGGATGAATCGAAAGTCGTTCGGTCACCCGCTCGACAGAGCAGGACAGCTGCTGAATGTAACAGTCCTGCGCTGCTTCTGCATGCGCAATGCCCGCAGGGCTTGTGACCCTGAGGGACGCTTTGCCGGAACTTTACAAAACCTGCGCCACGCCGCGGTTGGCCAGCGCATCGGCCCGCTCGTTGCCCGGGTCACCGTCGTGGCCCTTGACCCAGCGCCATTCGATGCGGTGGCCCGCCCCCGCCACCAGCGCATCGAGTCGTTGCCACAGGTCCACGTTCTTCACCGGCTGCTTGGCCGCGGTCTTCCAGCCGCGCGCCTTCCAGCCGGCCAGCCACTCGGTGATGCCCTTGAGCACGTACTGGCTGTCGGCGTGCAGGATCACATGGCAGGGCCGCTTGAGCGACTCCAGCGCCATGATCACGGCCAGCATCTCCATGCGGTTGTTGGTGGTCTGGCGTTCACCGCCGAACAGTTCCTTCTCCACGCCGCCGGCCTTCAGCAGCACGCCCCATCCACCCGGGCCTGGGTTGCCCTTGCAGGCGCCATCGGTATAAATCTCGACTGTGTTCACTCGTGGTTTCCATTGCTCGTGTGGAGGTGATTGTCGCCGCTGCGGCGCACCAGCGGCACCGTGCCCGTGGCCTTGCTGCCCACTTTCCTCCACGCGGGCTCCATCAGACGCACGCCATACACCCGCTTGACCGCCACCAGGCAGTAGACCGCGCCGAAGTAGGGCCACCAGCGTGCGCCGGCGCGGTCCATCCAGCTCCAGCGCTTGAGCCACTTGTCGCTGCCCAGCAGCGGGCGGTAGGCACCGTGATCGCTGAGCTCGATCTCGAAATCCAGCAGGCGCAGCCAGTCGCGCTGGCGCCGGTAGCCGATGAACTCCAGCGAGGGCGGCAGCAAGGAGGTGCCCAGATTGAATCGCCGGCACAGGCGCTCGCGCCGCTGGCGCAGCCCCCACAGGCTGAGGGGATTAAAGCCGCTGAGCACCACGCGCCCGCCCGGCACCAGCACGCGAGCCACCTCGCGCAAGGTGGCATGCGGGTCGGGGTGGCTGTCCAGCGTGTGCGGCAGCACCACCAGGTCCAGGCTGGCCTCGGGAAAGGGCAAGGCCGCATAGTCGCTCAGCAGGGCAGAGCGCGCATTCGCGGCCCCGGGGGGCACAACATGTGGGGTGGCCAGCCAGCGGTGCGACATGCGGTTGGCTGCCAGCGCATCCAGCGCCGGCAGGCCCAGCTGCAGGGCGTGGTATCCGAAGATGTCCACCACCAGGCGATCGAACTGCTGTTGCTCCCAGTCCAAGAGATAGGACCCGGCCGGGGTCTCAAACCAGTCCTGCAAACCTATAATTCCGTCATTCATGACACTGCTTCCACTGCCCGCCTTCGACGACAACTACATCTGGATGCTGCATGACGGGCGCCAGGCTCTGGTCGTCGACCCCGGTGATGAGCAACCGGTGCTGCAGGCGCTGCAAACCCTGGGCCTGCAACTCAGCGCGATTCTAGTCACCCACCACCATGCCGACCACGTCGGCGGCGTCGCAGCCCTGCGTGCGGCGACTGGCGCCACCGTCCATGGCCCGGCGGGCGAGCAGATGCCCGAGCCCTTGCAGCGCTACACCGATGGTGACACGCTGGACCTGCTGGGCCTGCACTTCACCGTGCTCGATGTGCCCGGCCACACCGCTGGCCATATCGCCTGGTACACATCCGGTGGCGATGGCCCACCCCTGCTCTTCTGCGGCGACACGCTGTTTTCGGGCGGTTGCGGCCGCCTGTTCGAGGGCACACCGGCGCAGATGCTGGCGTCGCTGGACAAGCTCGCCGCCCTGCCCGGCAACACCCGCGTGTGCTGCGCCCATGAATACACGCTGAGCAACCTGCGTTTTGCGCGCGCCGTCGAACCCGACAACGCCGCACTGCAGGACTACAGCCGGCAGTGCGAAGCGCTGCGGGCACGCCAGTTGCCCACCCTGCCCTCGACCATCGCCGTCGAACGCGACATCAACCCCTTTCTGCGCTCGCGCCAGCCTGCTGTCACCCGGGCCGTTGCGGCCCGTGCGGCGGCCGGCGACGAGATCAGCGTCTTCGCCGCCCTGCGCGAATGGAAAAACCAGTTCAAATGAAGCTTTTCAGTCACGCCACCCTGGCCGGCCTGTTCCTCGCACTGGGTGGCTGCGCCAGCGTCGGCCCCGGCGACACCTCGGCCATCCCGGCCCAGGAAACGCCCCCCGCCGCCGCCAGTCCTTCCTACAGCCCGCCCGCCTCGCCGAGTCACCAACCCGAATACCCGGCCGGCAAGCTGACACCGATCGACTCGCAGGAGCCCGCACCCCGCCCGGTGGCGGCGATGACAACACCCGCCGATCTGTGGGAACGCATCCGCCGCGGTTTTGCCATGAACGACCTGGAGAGCGATCTCGTGCCGGGCCGCGAGAAGTGGTATGCCGCGCGCCCCGCGGAGCTGGAAAACATGGCCGAGCGCTCGCGCAAGTACCTGTTCCACATCGTCGAGGAAATCGAACGCCGCGGCCTGCCGACCGAACTCGCCCTGCTGCCCTTCATCGAGAGCGCCTACAACCCGCAGGCCTACTCCAGCGCGCGCGCTGCCGGCATGTGGCAGTTCATCCCCAGCACCGGCAAGGTCTACCAGCTCAAGCAGAACGCGTTTCGCGACGACCGGCGCGATGTGCTGGCCTCCACCCAGGCGGCGCTGGACTACCTGGAGCGCCTCTACGGCATGTTCGGCGACTGGCACCTGGCGCTGGCCTCCTACAACTGGGGGGAAGGCAGCGTGGGGCGCGCCATCGCCAAGAACCAGCGCAGCGGCAAGGGCACCGGCTACCTGGACCTGAACATGCCGATGGAGACGCGCTACTACATCCCCAAGCTGCAGGCCATGAAGAACATCGTGGCCCGCCCGGATGCCTTCGGCGTCAGGCTGCCGGTGATCGAGAACCACCCCTACTTCGATACCGTCACCATCACACGCGACATCGACGTCGCGCTGGCCGCCAAGCTGGCCGAGGTGCCACTGGAAGACTTCAAGGCGCTGAACCCCTCGATGCACCGGCCGGTGATCCTGGCCGCCGGCACCCCGCAGATCCTGCTGCCCTGGGACAACGCCGCCATCTTCCAGCGCAACCTGGGCGCCTATGCCGGCTCACGCCTGTCCAGCTGGACGGTCTGGATCGCGCCCACCACGATGAAACCAGACGAAGCCGCCCAGCGCGTGAAGATGAGCGAGGCCGATCTGCGCTACGTCAACCGCATCCCGCCGCGCATGCTGATCCGCGCCGGCTCCACACTGCTGGTGCCGCGCCCGGCCGGCCAGATGCGCGACGTCACCGAGCGCATCGCCGACAACGGCCAGTTGCATCTGGCGCGGGAGCAGACCGCGCGCCCGGCCAGCGGAACGCGCCGCACCGTGCTCAAGGTGGGTCGTCGCGGTGACACGGTGGCCAACATCGCGCAGCGTTACCGCCTGCCCATCAGTGCCGTGGCCCGCTGGAACAAGGTGAGCGAGAAAGCCAGCTTCAAGCCCGGCGACAAGGTCGTGGTGTTCCTGTAAGTCGCCCGCTGCGGGCTCAGAGTTTCTGCGTTTCACCGGCGCGCGGCTGCCACTTCATGAGGTGGCGCTCAATGCGCCCCACCCCACCGTCCAGCAGCAGCGCAAAGGCGGTCAGCACCACGATGCCGGCGAACACCGTGTTGACATCAAACGTCCCCTCGGCCTGCAGGATCAGGTATCCCACCCCCCGCGCCGAGCCCAGGTACTCGCCCACCACCGCCCCCACGAAAGCCAGCCCGACCGAGGTGTGCAGGCTGGAGAACACCCAGGCCGTGGCACTGGGCAGGTAGACGGTGCGCAGCAGCTGGCGCTGGTTGGCGCCCAGCATGCGTGCATTGGCCAGCACCACCGGGCTGACCTCGCGCACGCCCTGGTAGACGTTGAAGAAGACGATGAAAAACACCAGCGTCACGGCCAGCGCCACCTTGCTCCAGATCCCCAGGCCGAACCACATGGCAAAGATCGGCGCCAGGATCACACGCGGCATGGCATTGGCCGCCTTGATGTAAGGATCCAGGATGGCGCTCGCCAGGGGGGAGAGCGCCAGCCACAGGCCGCAGGCCAGGCCCAGCACGGTGCCGATACCAAAGGCCAGGAAGGTCTCCAGCAGCGTGGTACCCAGGTGCCGGTAGATGTCGGCGTTGCCATTCAGGCCATCGGGGAACAGCAGATTCGGGGGCAGCGCCCAGGGCAGGAACCAGGACCAGATGCGCCCGGCCACCTGGACCGGCTCCCCCAGGAAAAAGGCCAGCTGTGCGTCCTTGGAGGCCAGTTGCCACAGCCCCAGAAAGGCCAGCAGCACGCCCAGCTGCCACCAGCGCAGGTTGCCGGCGTGGGGTTTGATGTGTTGCCAGGCTGTCATCTCAGGCGGCCTTTTTCAATTGCTGCTGGTAGCCCTCGAGCACCTCTTCGCGCAGCACGTTCCAGATCTGCGTGTGCAACTCGATGAAACGCGGTGTCGCCCGCACCTCGGCCACATTGCGAGGGCGCACCAGGTCGATGCTGAACTCGCCGATCGGCCGCGTGGCCGGCCCGGCCGACAGCACCACCACGCGGTCGCTCATAGCGATGGCCTCGTCCAGGTCGTGGGTGATGAACAGCACCGCTTTCTTCTTGGCACTCCAGAGCTCCAGCACCTCGTCCTCCATCAGCTGGCGCGTCTGGATGTCCAGGGCGCTGAAAGGCTCGTCCATGAGGATGATGTCGGGGTCCAGCGCCAGGGTCTGGGCCAGCGCGGTGCGCTTGCGCATGCCGCCCGAGAGCTGGTGCGGATAGCGGTCACCGAAACCGCCCAGCCCCACCCGGGCCAGCCAGCCCTGGGCCTGCGCGCGGGCCTCGGCGTCCGGCAGACCGCGGTACTGCAGGCCCAGCATCACGTTGTCGAGGGCGCTGCGCCAGGGCAGCAGGGCATCGGTCTGGAACATGTAGCCGGCGCGCCGGTTCAGGCCCTGCAAGGGCTGGCCGAACACACGTACTTCGCCGGCACTGGGCGCCAGCAGACCGGCACCGACGTTGAGCAGGGTGGACTTGCCGCAGCCGGTTGGCCCGACCACGGATACGAACTCACCGGCCGCCACGCGCAGCGTGGTGTCGGCCACGGCGGTGTAGGACGGCGCGCCCTGCGCCCCGGCAAAGGTACAGCGGATGCCCAGCAACTCCAGCGCGTGGGGCAAATCCTCGGTCATGCGATCCGGCGTCTCAGCGACGGGGTGCGGGCACGGCCAGCGATTTGCGCAGGCTCATGCCCCGGCCGAAACGACGCTGGAACTCGGCGTTGGCAGCCGCGTGATCGTCGCGCACCACCACCCGGGTCGTACCGAAGAACTCGTCACGGTGGTAGCGGATCGTGCCGATGTAGACCGCCTGGTCGCCCGGCCTGACATCGACCTTGAACAGGCCTTGCAACGGCGCCACGGGGTCTTCCATGCGCGCGTTGGGCGACTGGACCTTGATCTGCGCCTGCATCACCACCCAGGACTTCAGGATGTAGAAAGGCCGGGCCGGATGGTTGACGAAGAAGTGCTGCCCCAGAGGCGCGTTGATGCGCTGCTTCATGTCGCTCAGGCCCAGGCTGTCCATCTCGCGCGGCGTCTCGTCCACGATCACCAGGGCCAGGCGTTCGTATTCGGCATAGGACTCGCTGAGTCGCTGTTCGCCAGGCTTGAGCGGTGGATCGAGCTCGATGCGTCCGACCAGCACCACATCGCCGGAGGGCAGATCGGCCAGCCTCTCCACGGGCTGGATGCGGCTGGTCGGCACGCAGGCCGACAGCAGCAGGGCCGCGACGCCAGCGCAGGCCAGGCGGTACAGCGGTGTCTTCGTGTTCGCGTTCACGTTCATTTACGGCCCAGTTCGGTGATGCGGTTGCGGATGCGGGCTTCCCACTGCGTGCCCTTGACCCACTCCTCCTTCTGCAGGCGCTGCAGCAGCTCGACCTCCGAGGGCGAATTGACCCGCTCGATGGCGAACTTGCCACCCTCGAACATGCCGGTCTTGACCTTGGCATAACGGTAGGCGCCCATGAAGTAGATGCCGGGTTTCTGGATCCGCACGGCGGTCTGGTTGCGGCCGTAGGTCGGAAAGCTGTAGACGTTGTTGCCGGCAAAAAAGCCCGAGCCCTCCAGCGTGGCGATCTGGTAGGCGCCCGGCGGCAGGTAGGGCTGGCTCAGCAGCTGGCCGTCCTTGGCCACGTTCATGTGCCAGTAGCCTTCTTCGCCCTGGGGCTTGAGGCTGGCGCCGTCGATCCTGGTGGGCGCCTCGGCCATGTCGACGTAAGCGAAGACCAGGGAATTGCCCGGGTCGTTGATATCGCGTTCCGGTCCGATAGCGCCCGACCCGCAGGCGACGAGCAATGCGGTTGACGCAAGCAAAATAAGGTGTCGAAAACGTTCGATCATGAAGTCCCCCCTGCTGACGGTCGCTGTGCAAACCAGGGAGCGGCGGCCGTCAATTCAACGCCTGCACCCGGCCAAAAAACCCGTGAACGGTACACCAGAAATCACCCGCTGGACAGCGCGGCGGCGCCCGTCCGTGTGCGGTACCCGGCTCAGGCCTTGAAACGGGCCTTGGCCTGGGCCGCGAACTGGTTGGTCCAGGTCCTGGAGAGATCAATCTTGTCGGCCTTGAGCGTGGCGTCGAAGCTGGCCAGCGCACGCAGTGCCGTCCTGCCGCCTTCTTCGGGGAAGACGCCGTCGAGGGCGATGGCCTCACGCACCTTCTCGAAGGAGGCCAGGTAGAGCCCGCGGTCGCCCAGCAGATAGGTCTCCGGCACGGTCTTGAGAATGTCGCTGGGCCCCGCGGTCTGCAGCCACTTGAGCGCATGCACCATGGCATGGGCCAGGGCCTGGGCGGTGTTTGGGTGCTTCTGCAGGAAACCCATGGGCGCATACAGGCAGCCCGCCGGCATGGGACCGCCAAAAACCGCCCGCGTGCCCTTGAGCGTGCGCGTGTCCACGACGATGCGCACATCCCCCTTCTGCTCCAGCATGGTCATCACCGGGTCGATGTTACTCATGGCATCGATCTGCCCCGAGCGCAGTGCGGCCAGTGCACCGGCCGAGGTGCCCACACCGATGAAACTGACGTCGGTCGCCTTGAGGCCGGCACGCGAGAGCACCAGGTTGGCCATCATGTTGGTGGACGATCCCGGCGCGGTCACGCCGATCTTCTTGCCCCGCAGGTCAGCCACCGACCTGTAGTTGGGCAGGGTCTTGGTCGACACGCCCAGCGCGATCTGTGGCGCGCGACCCTGCAGTACGAAGGCCTGGAACATCTGGCCCTTGTTCTGCAGGTTGATGGTGTGCTCGTAGGCCCCGCTGACCACATCGGCCGAGCCGCCCACCACGGCCTGCAGCGCGCGTGCGCCCCCCGCGAAGTCGCTGATCTCGACCTCCAGGCCCTCGGCCTTGAAATAGCCCAGCTGCTCGGCAATGGTCAGCGGCAGGTAATAAAAGGAGGCCTTGCCGCCGACGGCGATGGACACCCGGGTTTTTTCCAGGGGGCCCTGGGCCCGCAGGGCCGGCGCGGCCAGTGTAGATGCCGCGAATGCGGCGGCCGCCGTGAACTGTCGGCGGTTGATGAGATGTGTGCTCATGTAAGCGGCTCCCGGAAATCGAACTGGCTTCTTGATGCACACAGCCTATCAAGGCACAAAAAAACCCGCATCGGGAAACATCCCGAGCGGGTTTACACCTAAAAAGAAAAACCGGGCAGCGCCGCCGCCCCTGGGCTCAGCGATACCCCAGGAAAAGGATGGCCACGTTGACGGCCAGGCCAGCCGCCCAGACCACGGAACGCGCCGTGCCCATGCCCGCGACATAGACCATGATGTAGAACAGGCGCAGGAAGACGAAGAGGAAGGCCAGCACATCCAGCCGCGCCTGATGGGCGCCGAGTTGGTGGGCGATGATGACCGCCCCGATGAAAAAGGGCAGCGCCTCGAAGGTGTTCTGCTGCGCCGCGTTGGCACGCGCCCGCCAGTCGGTCTGCCTGGCCAGCCAGGCGCGCGGGTTGTCGTTGTCGTATCCGCCATCACGCCGGGGCTTGCCCATCATGCCGGACTTGGCGATCCAGGCACAGACGATGGGCAGCAGCGCGACGATCAGGACACACCAGTAGGCCAGGGTGAAGCGGGCAAAAGTCATGATGTTCTTGTCAGAAGAAGATGGGGCACTAGGCTTTCGAAATCTGCGGCGGATTATCGCCGGTCTACCAGCGCATGGGCGATGGTGCCCAGGTCCACGTACTCCAGCTCGCTGCCGATGGGCACGCCACGCGCCAGCCGCGTGAACGCTACACCGCGCACTTTCAGCGCCTCGGCGATCACGTGGGCCGTGGTCTCGCCCTCGGCCGTGAAGTTGGTGGCCAGGATGACCTCGCGCACCGAGCCATCACTGGCACGCTCGAACAGCTGCTTCAGCCCGATGTCGCGCGGACCGATGCCGTCGAGCGGACTGAGCTTGCCCATGAGCACGTAGTACAGGCCCTTGTAGGCCCCGGTGCGCTCCAGCGCCATCTGGTCGGCCGGGGTTTCCACCACACAGAGCTTGCTGGCGTCGCGTGCCGGGTCCAGGCAGGTGGCACAGACCTCGCCTTCGCTGAAGGTGTGGCAGCGCGTGCAGTGGCGCACGCTGGTGGCCGCCTCCTGCAGGGCGCGCGCGAGGAGCTGGGCCCCTTCGCGGTCATGCTGCAGCAGATGGAAGGCCATGCGCGAGGCCGACTTCACGCCCACGCCTGGCAGCCGGCGCAGGGCCTGGATCAGCGCGTCAAGGGAATGGGCGTCGGACACGCAGGATCAGAACGGAAATTTCATGCCACCGGGCAATCCGGGCATGCCAGCGGTCAGCTTGCCCATCTTCTCCTGGCTGGTCTCCTCGGCCTTGCGCACCGCTGCGTTGAAAGCCGCGGCCACCAGGTCTTCCAGCATGTCCTTGTCCTCGGTCAGCAGGCTGGGGTCGATGGTGATGCGCTTGACGTCGTGCTTGCAGGTCATCACCACCTTGACCAGGCCAGCGCCCGATTCACCGGTGACTTCGATGAAAGCCAGTTCGTCCTGCGCCTTCTTGAGGTTGTCCTGCATGGCCTGGGCCTGTTTCATGAGGCCGGCGAGTTGTCCTTTGTTGAACATGGTGTTCCTTACGCTTTGGTTTGGGTAGTGGGTTCGATGGGCTTGATGCTGCCGGGCACGATTTTCGCGCCGAAGTCACGCATCATGGCCAACACGAAGGGGTCTTCCTGGATGAGCTTTTCCGCTGCCAGCTGCTTCTCTTCCGCGATCGCGGCATTGCGCCGGGCCGGGCTGTCACCCACCCGGCCTATCTCCACGGCCAGGGTCACGGCATGCCCGGCGGCCTGCAGGGCCGCCTGCAGGCGTTCACGGCTCGAGGCCGAGTTGAGCGATTCGCGCTCCACCCGCAGCAGCCACTGGTCGGCATCACGCGCCACCAGCTGCGATTGCAGGGCCAGTTCGCGCACCAGCGCCGTCACGGCCTCGCTGGCGATGAGGCCGCGCACCACCTGGTGCCAGTAGCCCCCCTCCTCGGTCGGCACCAGGGCCGCACCGGGCGCGGGCTGATCGGCGCGCGATTCAGGCGCCACCCGAACCGGCACGGCCACCACCTGGGCGGACTGCATGGCTGTCACAGGCCTGGCGGGCTGCACGGGGTGTTCGTCATCCGCCACCGACAGCACCTGGCCTGGCGGCGTGGCGCCGGCCGGGCGTGCGGCGGGCGCTGCTGCAGGTGCGGCGATAGGACGAGCGGCCACGGGTGGGGTGGGCGTACTCCGTTCGCCGTGAGCGCTGTCGAAGGGCTCAGCCCGAGCCGAAGGAGCGGGTCGCGCCGCAGCTTGAGCCATCACGGGCTGGGGCCGCGCGGCGACCTCAGGCGTTTTCAGTGTTTTTTTTTCAGCCGATCCGCCGGACGGCAGCGCACCGGGCTTGAAGGCCAGCAGGCGCAGCAACACCATGGTCAGCGCGGCGTACTCGTCGGGGGCCAGGCCCAGTTCGCCGCGCCCGTGCAGGCACAGGCTGTAGAGCAGCTGCGTTTCATCGGCCGGCAGCAAGAAGGCCAGGCGCGCCGTCTCGGCCGCCTCGGGATCGGAGGCGTCGGCACTGTCAGGCACGGCCTGCAGCACGGCCATGCGCTGCAACACCACACTCATCTCCTCCAGCGTGGAGGCGGCGCTCTGGCCGTTGACGCGCAGCATCTCCGAGGTGTCCACCACGGACTTGCCGTCACCCTGCGCCAGGGCATCGATGAGCTTGAAGACGTGCGAGCGGTCCACGCTGCCCAGCATCTGGCGCACCGTGTCGACCTGCAGCTGGCCCGAGCCGAAGGCAATGGCCTGGTCGGTGAGCGAGAGCGCATCGCGCATGGAGCCGCGCGCCGCGCGCGCAATCAGGCGCAGCGCCGCCGGCTCGGCATGCACGTTCTCTGCGGCCAGCACCTTGACCAGATGCTCAAGTACAGTCTCGGGCGCCATCGGCCGCAGGTTGAACTGCAGGCAGCGCGACAGCACCGTGACCGGCACTTTCTGCGGGTCGGTCGTGGCCAGCACGAACTTGAGGTACTCGGGCGGCTCCTCCAGCGTCTTGAGCATGGCATTGAAGGCCGTGTTCGAGAGCATGTGGACTTCGTCGATCATGAAGACCTTGAAGCGGCCCTGCACCGGCTTGTAAACCGCCTGCTCCAGCAGGGCCTGGACCTCGTCCACACCGCGGTTGGAGGCGGCGTCGAGCTCGGTGTAGTCCACGAAACGCCCCGAATCGATGTCGGTACAGGCCTGGCAGACACCGCACGGCTGGTCGGTGATGCCACCGGTGCCGTCCGGGCCCACGCAGTTGAGCGACTTGGCCAGGATGCGCGAGACCGTGGTCTTGCCCACACCACGCGTGCCGGTGAACAGATAGGCATGGTGCAGGCGCCCGGTCTGCAGCGCATTGCCCAGCGCCCGCACCACGTGCTCCTGCCCCACCATTTCGGTGAAGCTTTTCGGCCGGTATTTGCGGGCGAGCACGAGATAAGACATGCGCTGGATTCTACGTGTGGGCCGTGCCGATTTTTCTGGACAGCCGGCCTTTAAGTTCGCGCCCCTGCCCTTACAATAGAAAGCGACAGGCCTTCCCGCATGGTGAAGCGGCCAACCGGGTCAGGTGGGGAACCAAGCAGCCCTAACTGTGGAGTCAGTGCCGGGGTCAAGGTCTGACACCCTCTTCTCAGGAATCCCGCTACCGGCACGGGTTTCCAGCGGGTTATGGCCATTTAGAGCCCTGACTTGTATCTCCTGAATGTGTCACGTTATCTTTTGCGTGACTCATCCGTGGAACAACTGACCGGACTTTTTCAGCGCGGCGGGTCGTACTACGTCCGCATCGTCCACCCCCAAGACTACCCGCTCAGAGAGCAGCTCCGAAAAGGTCGCTGAGTCCAGACCTTGGGGCCTTGCAGCCACCGCGAGGCGGTTATCAGGGGACTAGCAAGTGAGCTGAGTTGTTGGGGCGGGCTATCTGCAAGGATTCAGTTGCTGCCTGCGAGCACCAGTCAACCCATGTAGGCCAGCAGCGTTACAGTCCTGTTGCCATGGAAAAAGAACTGCTCGTCCCCTGTGGACTGGCTCCTGACGGGAGCCTTGTCCATGCCAAGGATGCACTGAGGGATAGGACGTACTCTTGCCCGCAGTGCTCGACCCAGCTTGTCCTCAAGGCTGGCGAGGTAGTCACGCGCCACTTTGCTCACACAGCTGACACGAGTTGCAGCGGTGAATCTGTAGCTCACGAGACAGCCAAGCTGCTGATTGCAAAGGTCCTATGTGAGCAGTTCGACACCCCAGAGACGGCGACGCCAATCTCACTTTCCTGTGAATGTGACTGCTGCAAACAGTCGTTCTTGAAGCATCTTCCCTCTGACACCTTCTCAGGGGTAGCTGTCGAGGAGCCAGTAGGCCGCTACAGGTGTGATGTCGTCGCCTTCAGGGGTGAGTCGCAGGCGCTTGGAATCGAAGTTGTCTCGTCCAATGCCGTTCACGCTGAGAAGGCCGAGGGGCTGTCCATCCACTGGGTCGAGCTAAGAGCACTGGATGTGATTGAGGACTCGTACAAGTGGACTCCGGTGAATGCGCGGCTCAAACCGGCCTTGTGCAAGAACTGCAAGGCAGCCTTAAAGCGGCTCGAAGAGGTAGCTGCGCGTTGGAAGCAGCCGCTGACCCAGTATGCGGGCTACAAGGACCCGATGAGGGCAACTTACCTCGCTACCGTTCGGAAATGCTGGAAGTGCAAGGAGGAGATGATTTCCTACTGGTGGCCTGGAGTCCCGTTTTGCGAGTCCACGCCCCCTGAACCTAGGCCGCCCTCAGTACAGTTCCGGAAATCAGTCTCCTTTGGGGGCAGGTATTGGGCCAACTGCTGTCCAAACTGCGGGCAG
>LNFM01003869.1_pt1 | contig 28631 bp, 25 predicted proteins | sample 596031 | NCBI WGS metagenome assembly LNFM01 (sample SAMN04254537, study PRJNA301005) | activated carbon metagenome | isolation source: dual media filters at the Ann Arbor, Michigan drinking water treatment plant | place: USA: Ann Arbor
AGGGACCCGGACCATCGGGTCGCCTTTCTTTGGGGTACTTTTCTTTGGCGACGCAAAGAAAAGTGCCTCGCCCGCCGGGGCGAGACCCGGCTTGTCGCCCGTACTTTAAGGCTGGCTTCGCCGCGCAGCCGCCATCGACTAAACCGGCAATCCCCGGAATTTGAGCGCCGCCTGCCGGATCACCTCGGCGAGCAGGTTTTCCTTGCCCTGCAGCTCCCGCAACCACCGCGCGTCGTTGTTCGACAACTCGACACTGCTGCGCAGCAGGTGGATGCCGCTGCTGGCACCCAATGGCCCGGCATGCGGGCCGATCTTGTCCATGGTCATCAGGATGTGGTCGCGCAGCGCCATGTGTTCACCGGTGGCCGGGTCCACGTAGACCGCCTCCAGCCCGAAACGGCAGGCCTGGAAGCGGTTGTAGGTGTAGACCAGGTAGTCGTCCTCTGTGGGCGTGAAGGGCTGGTCGTTCATGAACCAGGCGGCCAATGACTGAACGTAACCCGACAGCGCGGCGGCGCGGCCCACGGTCAGCGGCGTGTCGAAGACGCGTATCTCGATGGTGCCGAACTCCGGCTTGGGCCGGATGTCCCAGTAAAAGTCCTTCATGCTCCTGACCACGCCGGTGCGCGTCATCTTCTCGAAGTAAAGGGTGAAGTCATCCCAGGTGAGCGCCAGCGGCGCACGGCCTGACAGCGGAAAGGCGAACACGGAATTCAGTCGCGCCGAATCGAAGGCCGTGTCCTGACCCTGCACATAGGGGCTGGAGGCCGACAGCGCGATGAAGTGCGGGATGTAGCGCGACATGCGGTGCAAGGTCAGCAGCGCGGTATCGGCATCGGGGCAGCCCACGTGCACGTGCTGGCCAAAAATCGTGAACTGCTTGGACAGATAGCCATACAGCTCGGACAGCTCGCGAAAACGCGGCTTGTCGTAAATGCGCCGTTCGTGCCACTGCTGGAAGGGGTGGGTGCCGCCGCCGACCACGGCAATGTTGAGCTTGTCGGCACTCTTGACGAGCGCGTCGCGGATCTGTGTGAGTTGTCCCAGCACCTCCGACGAGGACTGGCACACCCCGGTGGATACCTCGATCATGCTCGAGGTCATTTCCGGCACGACGCTGCCCGGCAGGGGGATTTTTTCCATCAGACGCAACATGTCTTCGGCGTATGGCGCGAGGTCGTAATCGTGGGTATTGACGAGTTGCAGCTCGAGTTCGACACCCAGCGACAGCGCTTCCGATTTCTGGAAAGGTTCCAGACCCCCCGGGGCCAGGTGCGTGGCGGTGTGTTTACTCACGAAGGTCTCCTGCGGACGAATGGTTGAAGGGCCGTGGTGCCCAGCGCTTGGAACTCTCGCCTGCCCGGTGAATGGCGAAGGTCGCCAGGATGGCGCCCAGCACTTCCATCAGCAAAATCGCCGGCAGGGCAATGCTGGCAATGCGCGGTCCGAGCGAAGCGGATGCGGCGACAAACTGGGACACCAGCAGCAGGGCAACGGACGACATCGGCGACATCGCGCAGCCGACCCACAGGGCCTGCCGCCAGCTCGCGCCACTGCCCACATTGCCCAGTGCCACGCCGGTGATCTTGGCCAGGGCGCGCGCCGCCACCAGTGCCAGCACCAGGCCTGCGACCGGGCCGCTCCAGTCGGCCTGCGCGGCCACCACGGACACCAGAACGAACATCAGCATGGTCAGCATGGACGAGGCCGTGCCCATTTGGCGCGGCCAGGACCAGGGGCGGGGGTTCAGCTGCTTGAGAAGCATGCCGCCCAGCAGCGCGGCGAGGGGTGCGGAGCCGCCGAAGTGAGCCGCCAGCGCGGCGCCGGCGGCGATCAGGGCCAACAACAAAATGGCGGTGTTCTCGCTGGTCGGGCTCATCACGCGCAATGCGGAGCGCAGCGCCAGCGCCAGGCCGGCGCCCACCGCGACCGACAGGCCCAGAACCACTGCCACCGGGTAGAAGGTGTCAGTCAGGCTTTGCTCGCCGCGCCCCATCATGCCCGCATGCGCGCTGCAAAGCGTCAGGGCATACAGGGTGCTCAGGGTGGACAGCACCATGGCCCGTTCCGTCACCGGCCCGGAGGCCCGGGTGTCCATGATCACGCGTGACAGCACGGCCGGCGAAGCGGCCATGGCCAGCAAGGCCAGCGGCTCGGCCACGACCTCGCGCATGCCGAAAAAGGTCAGCGCCCAGTAAACGAAGAAGTAGGTCAACGCGGATTCGGCCAGGCTTTGCACCAGCACCATGGGGTTGTGCCGGAACCAGCGCAGCGGAATCCGGCCGCCGGCCTCAAACAGCACCACGGCCACGCCCAGTTCGAGCAGGAACAGGCCTGTGCCCTGCAGCGGCCAGACAGCGCCGCTGAAACCTGCCAGACCGGCGAAGCCACCCACCACGGAGTAACCGACGACCTTGGGGATGCCGGCGAACCGCTGCACAAGATGCCCGGTGAGCGCGGCCACCGCCAGTAATATGGACCATTGCACGGTTGGAAGGCCGGCAGAGGGTTTGATCCATTCGGCCCAGATGGCCATGATTTCATTCATGGGTGGGTTGTCTCCGTAGTTATTTTGCGGACGAATGCAGAAGCGCAGCGGCGCTGCACGCATGCTCGATGGGACAGGCCGCCGATGCGACCCGGAGGGCTGCACAACCAGGAAGCTGGACGGTTGACAGCAAAGGCGTAGCCGAATTTACAACACTTTACCCAGCCAGCTTGTAGGACAAGCGCGACGATCGCCTTTTGAATCTTGACAGGGGTCTCAGTCAGGCACAAAAAAATTCGATGGCTTGCTGCGCCAGCGTGCCCAGATGGCCGAGCGAATGCGGGCGCGATCAACGCCGCTGACGTTGTGTGCCTGCAGCGCCAGCCGGAAGGCCAGGTAAAAACTCACACCCAGGTTGAGCGCGCCAATCAGCGGGATGGCTGCCACACACCACCACAAGGCGGGCAGGCGCAGCGCTTCCCAGCCGAGCGCCGACGCGGCTGCCGCGAGCTGCCCGGCCGACAGCGTGACGTGGCGAACCTCGAGCTCCAGCCCGAAAAATCCGGTCATGGGCGGAATCAGCCCGAGCATGAAGCCCAGGGCGATGTTGGAGGTAAAGCCCGAAATGTTGTCGTGCATGAAGGCGGACCAGCGCCGTGCGCGGGCCACGCCGAGCAGACGCGTGATACGCGGGTTGTAGCGCATGGCTGAGGCCAGCCGGTACAGCACAAACCAGTTCTCGACCCAGCCGCCGATGATGCTCGCGGCAAACAGCACGGCGCCGGTGAAGGCTGCCCACAGCAGGGTCGGGCCGAGCAGGCTCAGGGTCTGCAGCACATGCGCCGCCTCTTTGGCGTCGATCATCGGATGACCCAGGCCGAACTGGATGCCCGCGCTGATCAGCACCACGACCGGCACCACCATCAGCACGTTGCCCAGCACGGCGGCCACCTGCGAACGCACCAGGTGTGTCACCTCATCGACAAATTCGCCGACGGCTTCGGTCGAGCGCAGGTCCTTGAGCTTGGCGGCCAGGGCCGGCGCTGTCATGGCCGGCTGCTTGGTGGCCAGGGTGAAATGCATGAGCTGGATCAGCACAAAACTGCTGGCATAGACCAGGCTGGCGACAAAGCCGCTCCAGAATGCCGACAACGCCAGCGCCACCACCATGAACTTCAGCAGCACGGTGGCGGCCGTCAGTGCGCCGCCGCCCGCGGCCTTGCCGAGCATCTGCACGTAGGCGGCACGGTCGCGCGTGATGTAGTGTTCGCCGGTTTCAGCGCCGCGCTCGGCCACCTTGGCTGCCAGCAGGGTCGAGTTGGCCGCAACCAGTGCGCGTATGCTGCGCCTTTCCTCGGCCAGCAGCACCAGGCGCGCCAGCAGCTGCATGGCGCTGCCGGCGGGTTTGTCCGACAGCAGGCAGTCCAGCAGTTCACGGATGCGCAGGATGCGCTCGCGCAACTGGCGCAGGCGAAACACCAGGCCCACTGAAATCCCGTGTTCGTCGAGGTGCGCATAAATCGACGAGGCCGCGCTGCGGCAGGCCTCCAGCCGGCTCTTGAACTGGTCCAGCGCCAGATGCAGCGCGCCGCTGTCACGGCCGTGTGACTGCAGCGCGCTGCGCAAGGCGTCCAGGTCGGCCGCCAGGCCGTGAAAAGGCCGGGCCTGCAGGGTTTGCGCGCTCATGCGCAGGCGCAATTCCGGGGAAAATCCGGTGGCCGCGACCTGGCTGGTGCAATAGGTCAGCGCTTCCAGCAGCACCGCCTGCCAGTCCTGCAGCAGCGTGCCGGTGGGTTGCAGTTCCGGGTCAACGGCCGTTTCACCATCGTCCGGCGGCGCCGTGTTCAGCAACAGGCCCAGGCGGGCGAGGCTGTCTTCATCGATCAGCTTGAGCCAGCGCGCGTCAAACGGCGTGGGAAACAGCAGCATGAACAGTTCGGTGGCATGGGTGGTTTCGGGTGTGCCCGGCAGAAGCTTGTATCGCAGCCTTTCGCCCAGCTCGCTCAGGAATGCCGCGCGCGGGGCAAACCCGAAATCGGCAAACAGGGGCGTGGCATCGACGGTAGCCACCAGCGTGCGCCACCACTGGTGCAGCCTGGCCTGAAAGCCGGGCCGGGCCTGCGCCGCATCCAGAAAAAGCCGCAAGCGCGCCACCGCTGCCTGGGGGTTGTTGTCCTTGCCCCGGATCCAGTCCAGCAAGGCGATGAGCCAGAGGTGACGGCCGGCCAGCCCGGCTTTGGGTTCGAGCTGATCCAGCAATTCGCTCAGGGTCAACATGCGCAGCGGTGTCAGTGCAGAACCCGGGCCGCGCCGTCAGCGCCGTGACCGTCCCCCGCATCCAGCACGAACATCGGGATGGCCGCTTCGAAGCGCTCACCGTCCTCGGCTACAAAAAAATAGCTGCCGTGCATGGTGCCGCTGGGCGTGCGCAAGCGCGATCCGCTGCTGTACTGGAAGGACTCGCCGGGTTTGAGCAGCGGTTGGTGACCCACCACCCCCAGGCCCTTGACTTCCTCGGTGTGGCCGCGGGCGTCGCTGATGACCCAGTGACGCGAAATCAGTTGCGCCGCGACCTCGCCGGTGTTGGTGATGGTGACGGTATAGGCAAAACCGTAGACCCCGTCTTCGGGGGCCGACTGCTCGGGCAGGTAGTGCGGCACGACGTCGCAGGAACAATGGTATTTCGGCATGGCTTCAAAATGAATGGTGCCCATGTTACCCGGCCTGATTCACGCCCGCCTGTGCAAGCCCGCTGCTTGCTGCGACAATCCGGACATGAGTCAAACCAAGCCGCCGGTCTACCGGATTGCCCCCTCCCTGTTGTCGGCCGATTTTGCACGGCTGGGTGAAGAACTCCGGACCGTGATCGCCGCCGGCGCGGACTGGATCCACTTCGACGTGATGGACAACCACTATGTGCCCAACCTGACTTTCGGGCCGATGATCTGCAGTGCCCTGAAACCGCACGCAAAAAAGGCCGATGGCACCCCCGTCCCCATTGATGTGCACCTGATGGTGCAGCCGGTCGATGCGCTGGCCGGAGCTTTTGCCGATGCCGGTGCCGACCTGATCAGTTTTCATCCCGATGCCTCCGGCCATGTGCACCGCAGCGTGCAGGCGATCAAGGCCAAAGGCTGCAAGGCCGGGCTGGTGTTCAACCCGGCGGCCCCGCTGGACGTGCTGGACTGGGTGATCGAGGATCTCGACCTGATCCTGATCATGAGCGTCAATCCGGGCTTTGGGGGGCAGGGCTTCATCGACTCGGCGTTGCGCAAGATCGAGCAGGCCCGCAAGCGCATTGAGGCTTCGGGCAAGGACATCCGCCTGGAAGTCGATGGCGGCATCAAGACTGACAACATCCGCCGTGTGGCCGATGCAGGGGCCGACACCTTTGTGGCGGGCAGCGCCATTTTTGGCAAGCCGGACTACCAGGCCGTGATAGCCGGCATGCGGGCGGCGCTGGCGAAGTAGCCGGTGCGGCGGCGGGGCCACTTGCTTTTGTAAGGGATATGGCGCATGGAGGCGGCGGCAGGCGGGACGGGCACGATGGCGCCGGTGCAGGCCGGCACCGCCATGGCCACCCGCCCGCGCGTCCTGGTGATCGAGGACAGCGAGGACATCCGCTACCTGCTGGATGCACTGCTGCGCGAGCGTTATGAGGTGATGCTGGCGGACTCGGGCGATGCCGGACTGGCGCTGGCGGTGTCCGGGCAGCGGCCCGAAATCATCCTGCTGGACGTGATGATGCCGGACATGGATGGCTACGAGGTGCTCCAGCGGCTGGGGCGCGACACGCGCACCGCCGACATCCCGGTGATATTCCTGACGGCCCTGGGCAGTGTCGAGGAGGAGCATCGCGGCCTCCACCTGGGCGCCACCGACTACGTGACCAAGCCGATCAGCCCGCCGGTGTTGCTGGCGCGGCTGAAACTTCATCTGGAGCGTGCCGCCTATGCCCGGCGGCTGGGGGACCTGGCGCAGCAGCTATCGCGCTACCTGGCGCCGCAGGTCTACCAGTCCCTGTTTGAAGGCTCGCGCCAGGCGGAAATCCGCACGCAGCGCAAGAAGCTGACGGTATTTTTCTCCGACATCAAGAACTTCACCGCGTCGACGGCGAAATGGCAGCCCGAAGAGGTGACCCTGCTGCTGAACAGCTATTTTTCGGAAATGTCCGCGATTGCCGCAGAGTACGGCGCCACGCTGGACAAATTCATTGGTGACGCCATCGTGATTTTCTTCGGCGACCCGCAAACGCTGGGGGTGCGCGAGGATGCGCTGCAGTGCGTCAGGATGGCCATCGCGATGCAAAAACGCATGGATGCGCTACGTCTGCGCTGGCGCGGCATGGGCATCAACAAGACCTTCGAAATACGCATAGGCATCAATTCGGGGTTTTGCGACGTCGGCAACTTCGGCAGCGAGCTGCGCATGGAGTACACCATCATCGGCCGCGAGGTGAACCTTGCCGCTCGGCTGGAGCAGGCCGCCGAGCCCGGGGAAATCCTGATTTCCAGCGAAACCCATGCGCTGGTGCACGGTGAAATCGGCGCCGATGCGCGGGACCCGGTGATGGCCAAGGGCTTTTCCGAACCGATTCCGGTTTATGCAGTGCATACCGGCGCCGCCGCCTCCCGCAGCGGCTCCGCGATTTACTGTGACCGGCCCGGGCTGCGCGTGGACATCGACCTGGACCGGGTCAGCGCAGCCGATCGCGCGGAAACCGCCGCCTCCTTGCGCCAGATGCTGGACGCATTGGAGACGCAGCCGCCGCGGGGAGCGCCCGCTGCGCCTGCACCCGCCTCAGATCAGGTCCCGCCGGCGGCCGATCCGGCCTGGCCGGTGGCGCTGGCCGGGCTGGACCTGGCGCTGGGACTGCGGCGTGCCATGGACATGAAGCCCCTGTACCTGTCCCTGCTGGGCCGCTACCGTGACGGGCGGCGCGACACGCCAGCCCGGATCCGGCAGGCGCTGGACGCGGGTGACGTCAAAACGGCGGAACTGCTGAGCCACTCTTTGCGCGGGGTATCCGCACAGATAGGCGCAATCCGGGTGCCGGCCGACGCGCAGGCGCTCGAGCAGGCCATCCATGAGGGCCATGCGCGCGCCAGCCTCGACACGCTGCTGGCCACCCTCGAAATCTCCCTGGGCGAACTGGTGGACGCGCTCGACGCGGGGCTGCCGCCGGAGCCGGCCCGGCCATGAATGGACTGTCCTGCGCACACCCGGGGGCGCCACAGGTGTATCTTCCGTGTACCAACCACCGGGTGCGCAAGATGATCCAGATTCCCCCAGCTGCCGACCGGCAACTGCCGCTGCCGACATGAAGCTGCCTTTCCGCGCGACCATCAGCTTTGCCCGGGGCGCCGGCCTGCTGCTGATTTTTCTGAGCATTGCCACCTCCTACTCCACCATCAACTACCTGATCCGTGATGCGGGGCGTGCGGCACACACGCAGGAAACCGTGGTCCTGCTGGAGCGGCTGGTCTCCCAGTTGAAGACCGCCGAGTCCCTGCAGCGGCGCTACCTGCTCACCGCCGCGGCCAGTGATCTGGACGCCTACCGGGAGGCGCGCGCGCGCATGCAGCAGGCCCTGTTGGGTGTGCTGAGCGTGCAGGATGCCACCAGCGGGCGCGACAATGCGCGCGCACTCGAAAGCCTGATCGTTCAGCGGGTGGAGCGCCTGGAGCAGGCCGTGGCCGCGCGCCAGCAGTCCGGACTGGAGGCGGCCATTGCCCTGGTGGTCAGCGACCGTAACCGCCAGCTCCATGATGAGATCGAGGCCCTGGTCGACCGGATCAAGGAAGGCGAACACCTGACCATCGAGCGGTCCCGGGCGGAAACCCGGCAGACCGCCCAGATGGTCAAGCTGTTGATCCTGGCTGGCGGCCTGGTGTCGCTCAGCGTGCTGGCCTGGGCAGTCTGGATGATTTTGCGCGCGCGGGCTGTCAGTCGGCGCATCCAGGACCAGCTTGCCGACAGCGAAGCCATGAGTCGCGCCGTCACCGAGAGCATGGCTGAAGGTGTGGTGACAGCAACCCAGAACGGCGTGATTGTCAGTGCCAACAGCGCCGCACGCAGCTTGTTTGGCTACCGGCAGGAAGACTTGATGGGCCAGAACGTGGTCATGCTGCTGCCGCCGCGCTACCGCAGCGGTTTCACGGCCTTTTTCAGCGCCCTGTCCAGCCGCCCGCGTGGTTTCCAGGAGGCCGGCACGCAGGTGCGCGGACAACGCCAGGATGGCACGGAGTTCCCGGTCAATGTCTCCTTCGGCGACGTCACCGTTGGCGGGCGCAGGTTGTTCACAGCCATCATCCGCGATGTCACCGAAAGCAAACGCATCAGCGAAGCCTTGCGCGCCAGCGAAGCGCAGCTGCGCCAGGTCACCGATAACGTGCCGGCGCTGATTGCCTACATCGACAGGGACCAGCGCTTCCAGTTCCACAACAAGGCCTATGAGGAAGCCTTCGGTTTGACGGCGGCGCAAATCCACGGGAAGACCATGCAGGAGGTGCTGGGTGCGGCGTCTTATTCGCAGGTCGCAGACCATGTGCGCGAGGTGCTGGCCGGTTACGCCGTGCGCTACGAGCGTGAGCAGCTCACCGCCAGTGGTGAGCGCCGCGACTATGTGATGAATTCTTTTCCGCGTTATGGCGAGCAAGAGGACGAAGACAAGGTCATCGGCTTTTTTTCGCTGGGCACCGATGTGACCGAGCTCAAGCGCATTGACCGCATGAAAAGCGAATTTGTCTCGACGGTCAGCCACGAGCTGCGCACGCCCCTGACTTCGATCAGGGGATCGCTCGGCCTGGTCTCGGGCGGCATCGCCGGCGAGCTGCCGGACAAGGCCCGGAACCTGGTGGAGATTGCCAAAAGCAACTGCGAGCGGCTGATCCGCCTGATCAACGACATCCTGGACAGCGAAAAAATCGAGTCCGGCAAGATGTCTTTTGAACTCAAACCGCTGGAATTGTTACCCCTGCTGGAGCAGACGCTGGCTGCCAACGAAGGGTTTGCCGCGCAGCATGGCGTCACGCTGGTTCTGAAGGCGGGGCGCATGCCGGTTCGTGTCAGCGCCGACGCCGACCGCCTGGTGCAAGTCGTGACCAACCTGCTGTCCAACGCCATCAAGTTCTCTCCTGCGCGCGGCGAGGTGCGCGTGGTACTGGGGCGCACGGACGGCAACGCCCGCGTCGAGGTCAGCGACCAGGGTCCGGGCATTCCCGAAGAGTTCCGCAAGCGCATTTTCCAGAAGTTTTCGCAGGCCGACTCGTCGGACACGCGCCAGCGCGGTGGCACCGGGCTGGGCCTGGCCATCTCCAGGGCCATCATTGAACGCATGAACGGCAGCATTGGCTTCGCACCGGCCGTGCCGCACGGGACGACCTTCTTTTTCGAGTTGCCCGAGTGGCGCGAGGCGCCGCCTGTCACGGCGCCCATGGGCCTGTATGGGGTCGAGCGGCCGCGCGTGCTGGTCTGCGAGGACGACCCGGACGTGGCCAGGCTGATCGGCATGATGCTGGACCGCGGTGGTTTCGACGCCGACGTGGCGCACACCGCAGCGCAGGCCCGCGACTACCTCAAGATGGAAAGTTATGCGGCGATGACGGTCGATGTCCAGCTGCCCTATGAAAACGGCTTGCAGCTGATTGCCCAGCTGCGCCAGGTCAAGAAAACGGAAAGCCTGCCGGTTCTGGTGCTGTCAGTCTCTGCCGCCGAAGCCCGGCTGCACGGCGGCAGCCCGGCCCTGGCGGTGTGGGACTGGCTGGAAAAACCGCTTGACGAAAAGCGCTTGCTGGACAGCTTGCGGCAGGCCATCGCCAGCCGGAGCACGAGTGGGCTGCGCTGATGACAACTCACCGGAGCCACTGATGAGCGCAGCCGTGGTGTGGGCTAATAGAGTCCACAACAAACTGTTGGCTGCTGTCAGAGTGGTTTGCCCAACTTCAGTGCCACTGCCTTATTGGTTAAAGTCCACAAACCAGGCTCCAGGAGTTCTATTTTGACCAAAAAAGTCGCAATAGAGTACCGAACGAACCGGCTGACTTTTGCGCCGCTTCTTCCTACAGGCTCATTAATTTATTCTGCTTTGGTGCTTGTGCATCGGTTCGGAGGCTATTCAGCCCGCTCACGGTCGAGGACGGAGTTTTGTCAAACGCATTCAAAGGCGTCAAGTAAGTTTGGGGCAGGAACTATTCACGGGCATCCAGTGGCAGTGTCTAACGGTATCAGGATTGGCGCTGACGGTATTAGAGGTAGCCCTCATGGTTGCATTTAGGCCTCGGCACGGCAGAGGTCGACGCCAGCTTCTCCTCACCCACCCGCCTCGCTCACAGCTTCGCAAAGTAGTGCGGGACGCGTCGTTTTTCATCAAGTACGTTGTGGTTTCCGACTCCCGCTGGCACTGCACTCTCTCAGGCGCCCCGAGGTATCGTTGCCGACTGGGCCACGCGCCGGCCGAAGCCGTACAGAGTGACGGCCGCGCCCAATGCCAGGCCTGCTTCCAACAGGTAAGCACCGGCAAAACCCGCAGGGCTGGAAGCGATCAAGCCGAACAAAGGGGCGCCGACAATCACGCCGAGGAAGGTGCAAGCTAGGGTGCCCGACGTTACCTTAGCCGCTTCCCCTGGCGGCGCCTGGCGCGCCACCTCGGCCAGGTACACCCCGTTCCAGCCGCTAGCCGTGGCGCCGAAGATAACCATCAGGCCCACCAGCGCGGCCAGGGAAGGCTGCAAGTTCCAGAACGCCAGTGCGCCGGACATGAGCGCGGCGAAAAATATCACCACGCACAGGGCCGACAACATCATCAGCGGCGCAACCCAGTGGTCGCTCAGGTAACCCCAGACGATGCGCCCGGCAACGCCGCCCATCTGCGACATGCCAAGGATGAATCCCGCCGCAAGCGCCGCAACTCCCAGGCTGGTCGTGAGGAAGCTCACGAGGTAGTTTGCCAGGGACGCCTGCATTCCCGACAGCAAGAACGAAACCATGGCCATCGAACGAAGACCCTTGTGCCGGAAGATGACCGTCAGTGGCTCGACCACCTGACGAAGGACGGAGATGATGGACCAGCGACTGGCGCTCCCAGCGACACGCTTTGCACTCATGGACTGCGCATCCAGACCAGCCTGGATCGGCTGGGAGGCCACGGCGGTCAACACGCATGCCAAGCATGCGGTCAGCAGCGTGCCGACCCATCCGGTCGAGCCCGCCAGCAGCGGGATGCAGAAGCCAGTCAACGCTACTCCAACCGGGACGCCGGTCTGCTTAATAGAGAACACCAGGTTGCGGCGATGGGCGGGTGTGGTTTGGATCAGCACATGCGAACTGGCGGGGGTGATCGGCCCATAGCCCAGCCCAACCAGCAGCGCCGCGACCATCAAACCGCTCGGAACCAGCGCCGCGACTGCCAGCCCGGCCGCAGACAACAGCAATGCGCCCTGGCTCGTTCGGATGGCGCCCCAGCGCTCCACCAGAGGGCCGGCTGACAAGCTGCCGCTCATCGCGCCTACGTAGGCGAAAAGCACGTATACGCCGATGCCAGCGGTCGTCAGACGCGGCGGGCCGGCATCGACCGGGACAAGCACCGGAACCGCCATCATGGCAAAGGCGCTGGACGCCTGGATCAGCAGCGTGGCGATCAGCGGTAGCTGGCCCTGGCCCTTCATCAAAAGAGCTGGCGCACGCTGGGCAAGCTCTGCAGACCCGCGATGCGTTCGTATAGGGCAGCGCCTGCACCGGCGCGGCAATAGGCCGGCACTGCTCCCGCTTCCATGCAGTCGAGGAACTTCCGCCGCAGGCTAGCGGCGTCCAGCGGCAGCTTGGCGTTACCTCGCGCAAAGCGGATGGCGCCGGAGTCGAAGCTGCGGCCGTCTTCCATCTCAATCACTACACGGTCTGCGAAAGAGAAAGCTGGGTCAATGAGGCAAGGCTTGTCGGTGATGTCAATCACGACCTTGTCAAACAGCGCCCGCACATCGTCGCGCGCCACAAAGTCGTCGGTGAGCTCGGCCAGGCTGACCCGGCGCGTCACCAGAGCGGCTGCAACTGCGAACTCGGCGCTGAACTTAGCCTCCAGCCCAGTCTGCGGCCGGTGGTTTCGCAGCATCGAGGCCTGCGCCCGCCCGATTGTCACCCGCACGCAGCGCACCTGCGATGGATCGATGTCCTCGCGCTCGGCGATATCCACCACGCCGTCGATCACCCGGTGGCCGGAATAGCAGACTGGGTAGCCCTTGACCGAGAGGCCACTGTCAAGTAACCGTAGCGTGTGACCTAGCTGCGCCGGCCGTTCGCGGTCGACGCTTCCGGCCGGCGACAGCGCATTTAGGTAACCGGCCGGATGCTCGAATACGTCGGGTGCCGACGTCAGGCCCAGCTGCGACAGGCGGATGGCTTCGATCGCACAGGCCGCAGCGCGGCCCGCGTGCAGCGGCTTGGTCATGGTGCCGAAATTGGCTACCAGCCCGCTAGCCATGCTGGCAGCGATTGCCAAAGTCTGGCGCGTTTGTTCCTGCGAAAGCTTATTCAGATACGCCACCGCCGCGGCGGCGCCCACCGCGCCGAACACACCAGTCGGATGCCAACCTTTCAGGTGATACTGGTCGCTCTCACGCGAAAAGAGCTCGGCCCAGACCTCGTAGCCCACTACATAGGCTCGCACCGCATCGGCGCCCGATACGTCGAGGCGGTGGCCTTCAGCCAGGATCGCAGGCACCAGCACCGTGCTGGTGTGGGCCGACAGGGCTACATCGTCATAGTCCAGCGCGTGCGCAGCGACGCCGTTGATGCAGGCCGCCTGCGCTGCGGGCAGCATTAGGCCAGCGAACGGCACCGGTGCTTCCGCCGGAGTACGCACACCGCCCAAGTGCTCCAACATAATGCGCACCACGGGCTCGCTACTGCCGGCCATCATCGTGGCGATGGTGTCGATGAAGCCGGTGCGCGCCACGTCGCACGACGCCTGCTCCTGCGTGCCGAATTCTGGCTGGGCCACGTAGGCCGCGAGTTCTTGGGTCAAGCCGGTCAAGGGTGTCTCCAAATGGCGAGGAGTTGTGAAAATCAGTATGAGCGCGGCATGCCCAGCATGTGCTCAGCGACGTAGGCCAGCACCATGTTGGTCGAGATCGGCGCCACCTGGAACAGCCGGGTCTCGCGCCACTTGCGCTCGACGTCGTACTCGCGCGCGAAGCCGAAGCCGCCGTGACTTTGCAGGCATGCTTCGGCCGCGTGCCACGCGGCATCGGAAGCCAACAGCTTGCCCATGTTGGCGTCGTCGCCGCACGGCTGACCTGCAGCGAACTTGGCCGCCGCCCGCCGCAGCAAAAGGTCGGCCGCTTCGACCTCTGCATGAGCGCGCGCTATAGGGAATTGCACGCCCTGGTTCTGACCGATCGGCCGGTCGAAGACACGGCGATCGCTAACGTAGGCCACCGAGGTCTTGGTGAACCAGCGCGCGTCGCCTATGGCCTCGGCTGAAACCAGGATACGCTCCGCATTCATGCCGTCCAGGATGTACTTGAAGCCTTTGCCCTCCTCGCCGATCAAGCTGTCGGCCGGAATGCGCAGGTTGTCGAAGAAGACTTCGGTGGCGTTGTGGTTGATCATGGCCTTGAGTGGGCGAATGTCCAAGCCCTTGCCGCGCGCTTCGCGAATGTCGAGCAGAAATACCGAAAGTCCCTCGCTCTTTTTCTTAACTTCGTCCAGGGGCGTGGTCCGGGCCAGCAGCAGCATCAGGTCCGAATGCAGCGCGCGCGAAGTCCAGACCTTCTGGCCGTTGACCACGTAGCCGTCGCCGTCGCGCACCGCGCGGGTCTTGAGCTTGGTGGTGTCGCTGCCGGTGGTGGGCTCCGTCACACCGAAAGCCTGCAAGCGCAACTCGCCGCTGGCGATCCGCGGCAGGTAGGTTTGCTTCTGCGCTTCGCTGCCGTGCCGCAGCACGGTGCCCATGGTGTACATCTGAGCATGGCAGGCGCCGGCATTGCAGCCGCTCGCATGGATCTCTTCCAGGATCACCGCCGCAGCCCGCAGCGGCATGCCGCTGCCACCGTAGTTTTCGGGAATCAGCGCGCCGAGATAGCCGGCCTCGGTCAGGGCGCGAACGAAATCGGTGGGATAAGCCTCTTCTTCCTCCAACTTGCGCCAGTAGGCACCGGGGAAGTCGGCGCAGACGCGGCGCACGCTTTCGCGGATCTCGGGATAATCTTCACCGACCTCGATCTTGAGGGTTGCAGCTTCTTGTTCCATGAAAACCTCTTGTTGTCGGACCGCGCGGCTCGTTATCGAACGCGGTGGGCGGCAAATTCGTAGTTTCGCGGCAGGCCAGCCTTGGCCAATGCACCCTGCATGGCAATGGTGGGCAGCGCCGCGGCGATGAACTGGCGCACCTGCACCAGCTTCTCCAGATCGACGCCGGTGTCCAAACCCATCGAGTCGAGCATAAAGCACAGGTCCTCCATCACGATGTTGCCGCTGGCGCCGGGCGCGAACGGGCAACCGCCCAGGCCGGCCAGTGACGCATCGAACATCGTGATGCCGCAATCAAGCGCGGCGCTGACGTTGGCCAGCCCGGTGCCGCGGGTGTCGTGGAAGTGCGCGGCGACCGGCACGTTACCCACCTCGGCCAGCAGAGGCTTGAACAGGTTGCGTACCTGCACAGGGTCCGCATAGCCAACGGTGTCGGCGACCTGCAGCTCCTGGGCGCCGGCCTCCAGCAGCTGCACCGCATAGTCGATCACCTGCGAAACCGCCACCCGGCCTTCATAAGAACAGCCGAGGGCTGTGGACAGGCCGCCGCTGATCACCGGACGCCGCCCTTCCGGCTGGCTGCGGATCAGATCGACGATCGCCCGGAAATCGGCGATCGACTCCTCGGGGGAGCGCCGCACGTTTTTCATGTTGTGGGTGCGGCTCACCGACATCACGAAATTGAGCTTGTGCACGCCGAGTTCGATGCCACGCTGGGCGCCGCGCAGGTTAGGGACGAGCGCGCTTGCCGTGAGGCCGGGGATGGCCAGCGCGCCAACTGTCACTGCTTCCGAATCAGCAAATTGCGGGATTAGTTTGGGCGGAACGTACGAGGTAACCTCGATTTCCGAAATGCCGGTCGCCGCCTCGGCAGTGATCCAGGCCAGCTTGTCGTCTGTGGGCATGAAGGTCGAGTGGATCTGCAGCCCGTCGCGCAAGCCGACTTCGCGCAGGATGATTTTTTGGCGCATGGTGTGTACTCCTTTGGAAGACTCAGCGGCCGTTGAACACCGGCTTGCGTTTTTCGTTGAAGGCGCGGACCCCCTCCATCCGATCTTCCGTATCGACCAGGTGGTTGTAGGCCTCGACCTCGAAGCGCAGGGCCGTGCGCAGCTCCATCTGCCCGCCATAACGGACAGACTTCTTGACTTGGCGCACTGACAGCGGCGCATTGCCCGCGATGACAGTGGCGGTGTCGAGCGCAGTAGCCAGCAGTTTGTCGGGCGCATGGATTTGGTTGGCCAAGCACCAGTCCGCCGCCTGCTGGGCGTCGAAAGGCCGCCCGGTCATGATGATCTCGCGGGCGCGACGCTCGCCAACCGCGCGCGGCAGGTTCTGCGTGCCGCCCGCCCCGGGCATGATACCCAGCGTGACCTCAGTCAGCGCGAAGCGTGCAGAGCTGCTGGCGTAGATGAAGTCGCAGCACAGCGCCATCTCGAGCCCCCCGGCGTAGGCATGGCCGTTGACGGCCGCGATGACCGGCACCGGCAGGTCCACCATCGTCCAGTACATGCGCTCGAAGAGCTCGTGTTGACGCTGCCACTGTTCGCGCGTCATACCGTTGCGCTCCTTCAGGTCGCCGCCGGCGCAGAAGATTTTTTCGCCGGCGCCAGTCAGCACGACGCAACGCACTTCGCCAGCATCTTCGGTCAGCCGGCACCATAGGTCCAGCAGGTCACGACCCATCTGGGTGTTGAGGGCATTGCCGACCTGCGGGCGGTCGAGAGTGACCAGCAGCACATGCGGAGCAGCGTTGGTGCAGGTGACGGTTTCGTAATTGAACGGCTGAGTCATGCTGTCCTTTCATGCACGACGGCGTTGTGCTCACCCAGTTTGGGGGGGGCAGACACTGGCCGCGGACGCTGGCCGTCCAGGCTCAGCGGCAAGCCGATGAATCGCATGCCCGTGCCGGGTACATCCTGCACCAGGCCGAGGGCGGCGGTCTGCGGATGGTCCAACATCTGCGCCAGGTTGTTGACCGGCGAACAAGGAACGCCCACCGCTTCCAGCTTTGCGATCCAGTGCGCCGTGGGCTGCTGCGCCATGATCTCGTCGATCATGCCGTACAGTTCGTCTTCGTTCGCGACCCGGCTAGGGTTTTCGGCGAAGCGCGGATCGTCGCACCACTCGGGGCGATCCAGCGCGCCCGCCATAGAGCGGAACAGCACGTTGCTGCCCGCAGCCACCACGATCTCGCCATCGCGGGTGTCATAGGCCTTGTATGGCACGATGCCCGGCGTGCCCGAACCCTGCTTGCCAGCCAATTGACCGGACGCCAGGAATTGCGCGGAGAGCAGCGAAACCCAGCAACTGGCGGTCTCAAACAGCGAGACATCGACCACCCGGCCGCGGCCTGTGCTGTGACGCTCGTGCAGGGCCGCCAGCGCGCCGATCACCGCCCACATACCGGTGCCCATATCGACGATGGAAGCGCCAACGCGCACCGACGGGCGGCCGGGTTCGCCGGTGGTGCTCATGATGCCGCCGAAGGCCTGCATCAGCGGGTCGTAACCGGGCCGGTCCTTCAGCGGGCCTTCGCGGCCAAAAGCACCGAGGTTGCAATAGATCAGCGAAGGCTTTCGCTCGAGCAGGCCGGGGCCGTCCAGCCCGAGCTTCTCGACATGGCCGGGACGCAGATTCTGCAGCACGATGTCGGCGCGCTCGCATATGAACTGCTGCACCGCCGCCAGTTGTTCGGGATTCCGCAGGTCGCACACCACCGACTGCTTGTTGCGGTTGAGCGCCTGGAAAAATGCGCCGGCGCCTTCCCAGAACGGTGGCCCCCACTTGCGCGCGTCGTCGCCGTCGACCTTTTCTATCTTGATCACCTGCGCGCCGAGCTCGCTGAAGATCTGACCGGCAAACGGCGCGGCCACGCTATGGCCAAGCTCGACCACCACCAAGCCGGCAAAAGGTCCGGCGGTGGCGACCGAGCGCGCGAATGGTTGAGATTGGGAAGTGGATTGGTCTGCGGACATCGGTGGAATCCTGTCACGGATCGCGTTATTTTAATGTACGTACAAACCCCAGTTTCCAAGTGAAAGTTTTGTCAGTACAAACTAAACTCAATGCCCTCCAGCTCTGCCCGCTCCCCTACCCCCCACTGCCCGGTCAGAAGCGCGTTGCCCGCGCTGCCACGTTATGCGTGGCTGCAGCAGAGCCTGCTCACTGACATTAAGAGTGGCAAGTATCCCGTGGGCAGCCTGCTCCCGACCGAGGACCAGTTGGGCAAGATGTACGGCGTCAGCCGCCACACGGTGCGCGAGGCCACCCGCAAGCTGGCGGACAGCGGCCTGATCGTGCGTCGTCCCGGTATCGGCACGCTGGTCCGCGCCGCCGGTGCGCCGCAGCCTTATGTCGCTGCGCTTGGCTCGCTCAAGGAGCTGATGGACTACACCAGCACCACACGTCTCGAAGTGCTGGGGCAATCGCTCGTGACGGCTGATGCCGCGATGGCGCGCGACCTGCGCTGCGAGCCCGACTCGCAGTGGCTAGAGCTTCAGACCATGCGGCATCTGGCCGGGCAGGATGCGCCGATCTCATTCACCCGCGTTTACCTGCGGCCCGAATTCGCATCCATGCGCGAACACCTGCGCGGCAACCACCCCAGCATCTACGAACTGCTGCGCACCCTCTACCACCAGCAAGTAGATTCAGTGCTGCAGCAGATCGAGGCCACGATGATGCCACCCGCTGTCGCCAAACTGCTCAAACTCAAGGCCGGCACCCCGGCGCTGCGCATGTTGCGCTGCTACTTCGACCACACAGGCCGACTGCTGACCGCATCTGCCAACCTCTATGTGGCGGACCGCTTCCAGCTGGTCACGTCGTGGCGCCAAAATCCCCCCCACCCCACCGGAGAAACACCATGAAAAAAATCCTCGCAGCCCTGACACTCTGCCTGTTGGCCGGCTGGGCCGCAGCGCAAGGCGCCTGGCCCAATCGCCCCGTGCGCATCGTCGTTCCCTTCCCTGCGGGACAGACCACCGACGTGATCGCCCGCCTGCTTGCGCAGCAGTTCACCGAGTCCGTGGGACAGAGCTTCTTCGTCGACAACAAGGCCGGTGCGGCCGCGATCATCGGCACCGAGCAGGTTAAGAACTCGCCTGCGGATGGTTACACGCTGCTGATGGCGTCCAGCGGCCCCCTAGCCATCAACCCGTCGCTTTACAGCAAGCTGCCCTACGACACACTGAAGGATTTCCAGCCGATCGGCATGATCGCCGCGGTGCCGCAGTTCCTGGTGGTGAATAAGGAATTTCCGGCCGGCAACCTGAAGGACTTAATCGCCTACGTCAAGCAGAACCCGGGCAAGACCAACTACGCGTCCGGGGGCAGCGGCCTGACCAATCACCTGACCATGGAGCTGCTCAAGGCCGCTGCTGGGCTGCAGATCACGCACGTGCCTTATAAGGGCGCGGCCGCGGCAATCACCGGCCTTATCGCTGGCGATATCAACATGATGTTCGAATCCGGTCCCGCCGTAATCCCGCATGTCAAGAGCGGCAAGCTGAAGGTGATCGCTGTGGGCACGAAGGACCGGTCGGTGGTGTTGCCCGAGGTACCTACCGTAGCCGAATCCGGCGTGCCGGGCTTCGCGGCCGTGGCCTGGGCCGCGTTTCTAGCACCGACCGGAACGCCGCGTCCAATCATCCAGAAGATGAACAGCGAGCTCAACGCAGTGCTGACAAAGCCGGCCATCAAGGAGCGCCTGATCGCCCTTGGCGCAGAGCCGGTCATGACCACCCCGGAACAAACCACAATTTTCTTCAAGAGCGAACTCGAGATTTGGGGTGGTGCAGTCAAATCATCGGGCGCGCGCGCGGACTGAGTAAAAAAGTAAATTGGATGCGCTCGGCTTTCTTAGAGAACCCCCAGCCCGAGCCACCTGAATCGCTGCGTATTTGTGGAGGCCGGTTGGGTTAAGTCAGACCGATGTAACGGCCTGACTGGCTGAGCTCCTGTCGTCGATGGATTCTAACCTTTAATTTAAATATATTCGATTCTGGCCATATCGGACAGTCCAGAATTTAACTAGGGCTAAGCTGAACAAGTACCGTCAAGACAGCTGCGCGGGCTGATGACGGCTCGATTTGGCCGAAACGGCTCGCTAAGCAGCTCATCTGCCGGCCCATCAGGCCTGATTTGCGGGCCTTCTCGCCCGCTCACCCCCCTCATGGGCGCACCTGTGCGATCAGCCGTTGCCGACTGAGATAGATGTTGGCCAGTGCCAGTGCCAGGGCCGTGAACGCGCGCGTGGCGTTCTTGGTCAGGCCGCGGTAGCGCACCTTGCCAAAGCCCCACAGCCGCTTGACCACGCCGAACACATGCTCCACGCGCGAGCGGATACGCGACTTGTTGCGGTTTTTGACCTTGACCGCTTCGTCTGCGATGCCGTTGCGCCGGGTGCGCTGGTTGATGAAGTCTTTGGCGTTCGGGGCCTTGCCCTCAATCAACGCCTTCTGGCTGGCATAGGCCGAGTCACCGTACACGCGTCGCTCGGCGCCATGCAGCAAGTCGGGCAGCGGGTGTTTGTCATGCACATTGGCAGCCGTCACCAAGGGGCTGTGCGCCAGTCCGCTTTGGCTGTCCACCCCGATGTGCAGCTTCATACCAAAATACCATTGCTGGCCCTTGCGGCTCTGGTGCATCTCGGGGTCACGCGCCTTGTCCGCGTTCTTGGTCGAGCTGGGTGCACCAATGATGATGGCATCCACGATGGTGCCGGTGTTGACTTGAAGCCTCGGGCTTGCAGTTCCTGACCTACTTTTGGCAAACAAGGCCTCTCCCAGCTTGCTGTCATTGAGAAGGCGGCGGAACTTGAGCAAGGTGGTGGCATCGGGCACCGGCTCACGGCCCAGATCGATACCCACGAAGCGGCGCAGGCTGGCACTGTCGTACAGCGCCTCCTCACAGGCCAGGTCGGCGAAGTTGAAACAGTGCTGAATGAAGTGAATGCGTAGCATACGCTCTAGGCCGATGGGTGGGCGACCATTGCCTGCCTTGAGGTAGTGAAGTGAGTTTCACCCTCAGCACGATTTGGCTCGGGGAAACCCCATAGAAAGTAACCAAGTTATCAGGTAACTTTGCAATATGCCTGATTTCGAACTTGTTGCTGTTTCAAAACCCAATCGGTTTCCTGATGAGATCACTGCCGTCTTGCTGAAGCGTATTGACGCAGGGATCTATCAGCCGGGCAGCAAACTTCCCTCCACGCGCGAGCTCGCTGACTTGTTCCATGTGAGCCCACCTATCGTGCGCGAAGCTCTGTCGCGTTTGAAGTACGACGGCTACATCGAGCCACGCCAAGGTTCGGGGGTGTACGTCAAGGATCGTTTGTCGTCACCGAGCCTGCGACTGGATGTTGGCATGGATGTAGATCACACACTGCTTGCAGACACCTACGAAGTTCGTTTGCATGTTGAGCAGTCGTGCGCTGAACTGGCGGCGCTGCGCAGGTCCTCACTGGATCTCATCAGCATGCGGGGCGAGCTTGAACAAATGGCGTTGGCGGTGAGGAACCGCACGGACGGAACTGCAGCCGATGTGCGTTTTCACCTGGCAATCGCCAGCGCCACACACAACATTGCGATGCTCAAGCTGGTGAAGTTCTTGCATGGTTCACTGGCAGACAGCGTGAAGATGGCCCGCGCGAACAGCGACCGCGTACCAGGTCACCCTGAGAAAGCGCAGCAAGAGCACGAAGCCTTGTTCAAGGCCATTGAGGTCGGTGACCCGAAAGCGGCCAGACAGGCGGTACGCACTCATCTGGAAGGCGCACCGAAGCGGCTGGGATTGCGCATTGGCCCGGCGAAAGAGAAGGCACCCATACCTAAAACGAGCAGGGATATTTAGTTATGACACACACCACTTACTTGCCTTTCAAAGCTGAGATTACTGCGCCAAATCGCCGAGTACCTGCCGGTGCATGTGACTGTCACTTCCATGTTTTCGATTCAGGCACGGCCTACCCGCTCGCGCAGGTGCGCAGCTACACGCCCACACCGGCACCGCTGACGGCGTACAGGGCAATGGCAAGGACACTGGGACTGGAGCGTGCGGTATTGGTTCATCCCAGCGTGTACGGGCGCGATCACACAAGCTTCGAGGACACCTTGCGTGCCAATAGTGAGTGGATGCGCGGTGTCGCAGTAGTCTATCTCGACACACCGGGAAACGACATTGAGCGTTGGCACGAACTGGGTGCGCGGGGTACACGCTGCAATGCTCTTTTTGATGGTGGCGCTGCCCTGCAAGACCTGCCAAGCATTGTTGCCCGCGTCAAAGATTTTGGCTGGCATTTACAAGTGCTCATGGATGTGGACAAAGACCCCGACACCGTCGTACAAATGGCCGACTTCGGCGTGCCGCTGGTGGTCGACCATTACGGTCATGTGGGCGCAGACAGAGCTATGGCAAGCAAAGGTTTCAGCAACCTGCTGGCGCTGGTTCGAGAAGGCAGGGCATGGGTAAAACTGTCTGGCGCCTACCGTATATCGCCCCAACGAAAGGAATATGCCGATGTGAGGCCGCTGACCCAAGCGCTGCTACGCGCCAACCCGGCGCAGTTGGTGTGGGGCAGTGACTGGCCTCACCCATCAATCGCAGCCCCGATGCCCGACGACGGATATCTGATCAATGCGCTGTTGGACTCCTGCAGTCCAGCGGAATTGCAGCAGGTGCTTGTGGACAACCCCACGCGCCTTTATTGGAATCACTGATTTCCCCAAGTCACTCTAGCAACAAAAAGGAGACAACATGAAACGACGTATTACCCTGAACATCCTGGCCAGTTTGCTGACCGTAGCGGGCTTCAGCGTGAGCCCAACCACCGCGCTGGCACAAAACAAGGTAGTAATAAAAATTGGCTGGACCACTTCCGACGGTGCCCAGGATCCATATGCGATAGGTGCCCGGGCCTTCAAGACCGCTATCGAGCGTGAAAGCAAGGGCACGATGGAAGTGCAGCTTTATCCTAACCGGCAGTTGGGCGACGAACGTCAAATGCTCGAAGGCATGCGTTTTGGCACGGTCGATGGTGGCGTGATCACCAATGCCGTCATCGCCCAGATCGAGCCTGCCTTCAGTGTTAACGACCTCCCCTTCCTTTTTTCCAAAGAAGAACAGGCGCACAAAGCGCTCGACGGTGCCGTGGGTGCCGAGCTCAGCAAGCGCCTGGCAGCCAAAGGCATAGTGATGCTGGGTTATATGGAAGGCGGATTTCGAAACATGATCAACAACAGTCGCCCGGTGTCGGCGCCTGCCGACGTGCAAGGAGTGAAGTACCGCGTGATGCAAAACCCGGTGTTCATCGAAATGTTTACCAGCTTGGGAGGATCGGCGGTACCCATGGCGTGGGGCGAGACCTTTACAGCGGTCCAGCAGGGCACAATTGACGGACTGGAGATTCCGCTGGCAGTGATCGAAGCCAACAAGTATTACGAGGTCACCAAGTTCCTGTCGCTCACCAATCACACATACTCCATGATTGGCCTGACCATGAGCAAGCGCACGCTCGACAAGCTGACGCCCGAGCAGCGCACGGCGGTCATGTCAGCCGCCAAGAGCTCCACCGCAGTGCAGCGCCAGGTTGCGGGCGCCGATGCCAAAAAGACATTGGCAACGCTTGAGAAGAACGGCATGAAGGTCAATGCCATCAAAGACGTCGCAGCCTTCCGCAAGAGCGTGTCACCGGTGTATGACAAGTTCCGGCAGGGCGGTAATGCCCAGTTGATGGACATGGCCTTGGCCGCAGTGAAGTAATCGCAAAGGACGCCCCATGAAATCGCTCTTGCGAAAGGGCTTCGATCGCCTCGCTATGACGGTGCGTGTAGCCGTGATAGCACTGGCAGTCATCATGCTTGCAGCGCTCTCTCTGCAGGTCTTCATGCGCTTTGCCCTCGGTCAAGCCTTGAGCTGGAGTGAAGAGCTGGCGTTGGCATGCTTCAGTTGGAGCATGTTGCTGGCCATTGCCTTGGGGGTGCGAGACCATATCCATGTTCGTATGGACCTGTTGACGGATACATTTCCCCGACCCGTTCAAGCAGGTCTGAAAAAGTTGATCGCTCTGGCCATCGCTGGGCTCGGTATGTTTCTGGCCTGGTCAGGCACCAACTACGTTCAGGACGCGTTCGGTTCTACATCGGCCGCCATTGGGTATCCCACCGCCTACCTCTATGCCTGCGCTCCAGTCTGCGGTGTACTGATCGCCCTGTTTGCCCTAGAGATGGTGATGATTGGCCCGGTCGCCAAGGGGATTCCGGTAGATGAAGCCTCCGTCGCCCCAGCGCAGTGAGGTAACTTTGTCAACAACTTCGTGGATTTTGACGGCGGGCTTCGCCGGACTGGTGGTACTGGGCGTGCCGTTTGCATTTTCTATTGCAATGTGCGTAATCGCCGTCATCTTTTTGACGGGCATCGATCCCATGTTGTTTCCCCAAACCATGGTTGCGGGCACACAAAGTTTTAGCCTGCTGGCCATCCCGTTTTTCATGCTCGCAGGCGAACTGATGAGCGCCGGTGGTTTGTCGAAGCGGTTGGTGCGCGTGGCCGATGTGTTCGTACGGCATCTGCCCGGTGGTATGGGGCTGGTCGTGGTGGTCGCAGCGTTGGTGTTTGCAGCGGTGAGCGGATCCGCTCCGGCCACGACCGCGGCCATTGGCGCGGTGATGATTCCGGCGATGGCAGAGAGGGGCTACAGCAAAGCTTACGCCACAGCGCTGGCGGTTAGCGCAGGGATTCTTGCGCCATTGATACCCCCATCAATCGCCTTCGTGATCTGGGGTGTGATCGCTGAGCAGTCGATCGCAAAGCTGTTTCTATCGGGTGTCTTGCCCGGCATGCTGATGGCAGTTGGCATGGTCGCAATCATCGTCATTCAGGCGCTGCGTGAGAAACGGCCACGGGAGAAGGCTGCCACATTCGCTGAAATTGTTGCTGCGCTAAAGGAGGGTATGTGGGCACTGCTGGCACCGGTCATAGTGCTCGGCGGCATTTATGGTGGAGTCTTCACCCCCACAGAGGCAGCAGTGGTGGCATGCTTGTACGCCCTGTTTGTGGGCATTGTCATTGAGGGGCGGCTCCGTATATCCCAGCTTCCCGAGGCGGTCAGCAGAGCCATGGCCATCAGTGCCATTGTGATGGCCATCGTGGCGGTGTCTTCCGGTTTTGGTTTTCTGGTGGCGCAGGAGCAACTTGCCACGAAACTCGCCAGCTGGCTGGGTGCCAACATCCACGAGAAGTGGATCATGCTGGCGGCACTCAACCTCGGTTTCTTCCTGCTGGCCGCCGTGATGGACGAGATTGCCATCATGGTGATCCTGGGTCCCATGCTTATCAGCATCGCCAACCAGTTTGGCGTCGATCCCATTCACTTTGGTGCCATTATCGTAACCAATGTTGCCATTGGTATGGCCGCCCCTCCGATTGGCTACTGCCTCTTCGTCGGCATGGCCATCAGCGGTGTCAAGCTCTGGCCCGTTTCGCGTGCAATCATGCCCTTCGTACTCATGATGCTGGTGGTGCTGGCCCTCGTGACCTACGTGCCAACTTTCGCTTTGGCACTCGTGAGGTGAGACATGACAACGGCAAACTAACTCGAACCACCGCTGACCCGGCTTCGCGCATGCGTGGGCGCATCATTCGTCCTGACTGATGCACAAGACACATCGAGCTATACCGAGGATTGGCGCAAGAAGTATTTCTGCCGAGCCCTGGCGGTGGTGTTGGCCAAATGCACTGTGAAGCCCGCTCGATGAAGTGATTGAAGAGGACAGTCCGCAGAGTCATCCTCTTGAATCTTGGATCGACGGCATTTCATTTCCGTGAGTCACCGTGACTTCACTTGAATCACAAGTTCAATGAAGGACGGTTACCTCACGACTGGCAACCAAAGACCACCGCTACCGGCTGAGCCGTTGTCCACATCCGGTGCCACCAGTTCAAGATGGGACTCCACGCGCTTACAGTTGGTAGTATTAAGGGTCAGCGCATCACGAATGGATTTCCGGTAGCAGCACCAATGTTTATCCAAGTGCTCTTCACCTGCATGAACTCGCGTATTGCATCAATCCCATTCTCGCGCCCCAACCCAGAGTCCTTGTAGCCCCCAAAAGGAGCCATGAAGCTCACCGCACGGTAGGTGTTAACCCAGACTGTGCCGGCCTGCAGTTTTTCGGTCATGCGAAAGGCCCGTGCGATATCACTTGTCCATACAGCTGCTGCGAGGCCAAAACGTACATCGTTGGCGATGACCAATGCCTCAGCTTCGTCCTTGAATCGAATGATCGATAGCACTGGACCAAAAACTTCTTCTTGCGCTATGCGCATTCCATTATTTACGTCGCCAAAAATGGTCGGCTCAACAAATAAACTTTTCCCGCACTCAGCAGCGTTTGCAGCTCGCCCACCCAGCAACAAGGTTGCGCCATCCTGCCTAGCTATATCGATATAGTCGAGCACCTTCTGGTACTGAGGCTGAGTTGTCACGGGCCCAACTTGGGTGCCAGTATCCATGGGATCACCCATCTTGGCTGTCCGCGCGATGACAAGGAGCTTCTCGACGACTGCGTCGTAAATGCTGTCTTGCACCAGTAGTCTCGACCCGGCAATACATGTCTGACCTGTGGCGGCAAAAATACCAGAGACTGCGCCGAAGACTGCCTGCTCTAGATCTGCATCGGCGAAAATAATGTTCGGGGACTTCCCCCCAAGCTCCATCGCCGTGTGCTTCAAGTGCCGAGCCGCTTGCTCGTTGATGATGCGGCCCGTTGTGTCAGATCCAGTGAAGCTGATCTTGCGCACCAAAGGATGCTCAACAAGCGATGCCCCGACATCCTGACCAAATCCTGTGACGACATTGAACACGCCAGGCGGAAAGCCTGCCTCTTCAAAGAGTTCAGCGAACTCTAGGGTCGAGGCGGAGGTGAATTCTGACGGCTTGATGACCACCGTGCAGCCAGCTGCGAGTGCCGGTGCAATTTTCCAAGCGGCAAGCATTAGCGGCGAGTTCCAAGGCGTGATCGCTGCAACAACGCCTATCGGCTCATTGCGCGTAAAACAGAAATAGCCTTTTTTATCCAACGGCAGGACAGTCCCCTGAATCTTGTCTGCCAAGCCACCGAAGTAGTAATACCACTGCGGAATGTAGTTGAGCTGCCCCAACATTTCGGCATAGAGTTTTCCATTATCACGAACCTCGGTTTCGGCCAGCTTGCGCGCATCACGCGCGATCAAGTCTCCCAAGCGGTGCAACAACATACCGCGCTGACTCGCCGTCATCTCAGACCACGGCCCATCCGTTAATGATCGGTGTGCAGCCTGAACAGCGCGATCAACATCTTGGGCGTTACCCTTCGGGATCTCTGCCCAAGTTTTTCCGGTGAAGGGGTTTTGAGTCTCGAACCAACTCGCGCTCGAGGGATCAGTAGACTGGCCATCAATTTTGAGTTGATAACGCTTCATGATGTTACCTTGCCTAAATAGTTGATTAGAAAGGCAAAAAACTGAGTTCTGCCCGGAAACGGTTCTTCACGTAAACGCCGTCACGTGGAGGCAACACACGTGCAGGTTCATCGGAGCTAATGAGGACCTGAGCAAAAGCCAAACCTTGGCGAGCATTCACGCGCCGGGCCACATCACTAAAGTCTTCGAGCTGATTGACAACGAAGGAGTCTGAGATACCAAAGCCTTTCGCCACGGCCACCAAGTTGGTGCCCAAGCTGGTGTGGCTGCGCTGCATCCCAGTCTCACCAAAGTGTCCGTTGTCGAGCACCACGATCGTTAAGTTGGCGGGTTGCTTGGCGCCAATTGTGGCCAGGCTTCCAATACCCATGAGTTGCTCACCGTCACCCGTGATAACCACGACCGATTTCGAGGGTTGCGCCAGTGCAAGCCCCAAGCCCATCGATGTTGAGCCGCCCATTGCACCCCAGAGGTAAAAGTTGCGATCACGGTCTCCGGCGGCAAACACATCGTAGGACGGAGAGCCCAGCCCCGCGATCACCAGAGCGTCAGGCGTGGCCTGCAGCAGCTTGGCAACGAAGGTTCGTCGTTCAACAGCGATTTTTACAGACGTGCTCATTATTTGCGCTCCCACTTCTTGCGACCAATTAGGCTTTGAGACAGCAGAACAGCCACCTGCTCACCCGCCAAGAATGCGGAATCCAAACCCGCACTCACAATTTCCTCCACATCCTCAGGTCGCGATACACGGAGCACCGTGATACCCATCATCTCTAAGGCACTTTGGGTGTTCTTTCCCATGGGGCATTGCCAAGGATTGAATTCGGCATACTCGCCGCGCATCGTCACCAGCGTGAGGAAGGGGAAATTGCAGCTCCGCAGTAGCGAGAACATATTGACGCAGTTGCCAACCCCACTGCTCTGCATGAGCAAGGCTGCACGCTGACCACCCAACCAAGCGCCGCTCACCAATGCGACGCCCTCTTCTTCTGTCGTCAGCACAATGTCCTGCATATCCGGATCTGCTTGTGCACTTTGAATCGCATGCGCATGGCCTGCATCTGGAACGTAAGCGATTTGCTTGACGCCGCCCCCTTTGAGCACCTTGTAAATGGCTTGCTGCCATTTCGGTGAAATAACCGTTGTTGGGTCCATAGATATTTTTCAGGATGTTTTATGAAATCTCATCATAATTTGTGATTAAACATTGTATTTAATAGAATTTTTCGATGGATTAATCACGATTTGACATAGGCATCAAACAATGGATTTCAAACAACTTCGTGCATTCCTAACAGTAGCCGAGACAGGCAACGTGACCCGCGCTGCGGCATTACTCAATATTGCGTATTCCGGTGAACGTGACCGCTGATTCCGGCAACGTGACCGACATTCCGGCGAACGTGACCGAGGGTCGGTGTTGCGCGTTTTGATTTTA
>LNFM01003872.1_pt1 | contig 28614 bp, 29 predicted proteins | sample 596031 | NCBI WGS metagenome assembly LNFM01 (sample SAMN04254537, study PRJNA301005) | activated carbon metagenome | isolation source: dual media filters at the Ann Arbor, Michigan drinking water treatment plant | place: USA: Ann Arbor
ATCTGGTCCTTGATGACCTTGGAAATTTCTGCGGCACGGATGTCCATGATTAGCCTTTCATCGCAGTCGCGAGGGTGTTGAGACGGGTTTTGATAGAATTGTCGATCATCTGGCTGCCAATACGGACAGTCAGACCTCCCAAGAGCGAGGGATCGACTTTAGTTTGAATGGCGACATCGCTACCGACGCGCGCTTTGAGCTTTGCTGAGAGCGCCTTCATCTGGGCAGCGCTCAATGCGTGCGCGGACGTCACTTCAGCGGTCACTTCACCGCGATGCGATGCGGCAAGCGATGAAAAAGCGCGGGCTACCGCGACGGTTTCACCAAGGCGGCGGTTCTGCGCGAGAACGCCCAGCGTTTTGGCGGTCAGGCCGTCGAGCTTCATCGAAGATGATACTGCCGAAATAGCCCGCTGTGCATCGAGGCGGGACAGAACGGGATTTGTGGTCAGCGCCTTGAGATCGGCCGATTCGCCGATTGCTTGAGATACCTTCGAAAGACTAGCTTCGACCGCGTCGATGGCCTTGGCATCACGAGCCAACTCGAACAAAGCCGTCGCGTAACGGCCGGCCAGACTGGCCTGTATATTAGCGCTTGTGCCGCCGGAATTATCCACGCGTGAGTGTCCTCGAATGTGAGACTGAAAAATTTGGTGACCGGGCCGAAAGGTTGCCCTTTGTCCGCCGTCGCCGCGCGCCTAGCAGGGCTTTTGCTGCGTTGCAAGATAGCTATGCGACAAACTCTGCGATCTCGGCGGCCTTTGCGTGAACCAGCATCTTTTCAATTTCACGCATAGGTCGCAGAGTGCGCCGAGGATAGGAGTAGTAAATGGGTGAAATGATTCGAATGACGATGTCCGACAGCGCGGAAATTTCCGTTTATCATGTCGAGCCGGAAGGCGAGCGCCAGGGCGGCCTCGTCCTTATCCAGGAAATCTTCGGCGTCACCGACCATATCCGCGAACTGTGCGATGAATATGCGGCGGACGGATATGAAGTTCTGGCGCCTGCTATTTTCGACCGCGAACATCCGGGGTTCGAGGCGGAATATACCGGACCCGATTATAACCGCGCTGTTGAACTGGCCCGTGAACTCCATCCTTTCATGCTCTCGCTCGACGATGCCCAAACCTGTATCGATGCGCTCAAATCCAAAGGCCCTGTGTTCATCACCGGTTATTGCTATGGCGGCTCGGTGGCATGGGCGATGGCCGGAATCAGCGACGAACTGGCGGCGGCGTCCTGCTATTATGGCAGCCTTGTGCCGACCATCTATGCCGACAAGCCGCCAAAATGCCCGACAATCGCTCATTTTGGTCGATATGACCAAGGCATCCCGATGGATGGCGTGGAGGCGTTGATCGCCAAGGAACATCCGATGGCGCAGATATTTGTGTATGACGCGAACCATGGCTTTAATTCCGACCGGCGCAAGGATTATCACGAGCCGAGCGCGGAATTGGCACGCGAGCGTACTTTGGCGTTGTTAAAGGCATGTGGCGACTAATTTGCTTTGAACGCAAGTTTCGGGACGCAGCCGATTTACTTCGTAGCTATTCCGGCACCCATTGAACAAGGAGCCGGAATATGAGCTATCGAATTACAGGTCTGGACCGCGAACAGTTTGCAGGACTATTCGAAATGGATGATGCTGCCTTGGCCGAGCAGGGTGCGGTGCGCTTAACCGCTGCGGCCGATAAAGGCTGGCCATGCCGGATCAGTCTGGAAGACGCCAAGGCGGGCGAGGAACTGATCCTGTTTAACTATCTCAGCCACGATGTGACGACCCCTTATCGCTCGGCTTATGCTATTTATGTGCGGCCAAAAGCCTTAGAGGCAGCGGAATATGTCGACGAAACTCCGCCGGTGTTCGAAGGTCGTCCGATGGCGTTTCGGGCGTTCGATAACGATGGGATGCTACGACGCGCGGCGCTGGCATCGCCCGGGCATGCCGATGCGAAAATCCGCGAACTATTCGCCAGCGACGAAATCGCCTATATTCATGCACACAACGCCGCGCATGGCTGCTTTTCGGCCAAGGTTGAGCGAGCGTGATGCTGGAGATGAAATTGGACCGACAAAGCGCCGTCGATATCGACTGGGCCTTCCAAGCCTTCGACCGGCGCGACCGGTCGCTCGACGGGCAGTTTGTCGGTGCGGTCAAAACGACCGGCATATACTGTAAACCGAGCTGTCCAGCGCGACGGCCGTTGCGGCAGAATGTCGAGTTTTTCTGGACAGCAGCCGAAGCAATCGTGGCGGGATATCGGTCGTGTATGCGGTGCAAGCCGGACGCCGTTGGACGTGACCGTGAGGCGATTGCGGCAGCACTCAAATTAATTGAGGAGACCGAGGAAGGACTGTCGCTTGAAGATCTGGCGGCGGCTGTGGATTATGCGCCACATCATTTTCACCGGCTGTTCAAGCGCGATACCGGGGTAACGCCAGCGGCCTATGCACGCGCGCTTCGCGCAAAACGCGCGACGGCTGCGCTCGATGGTAATGGTAGCGTCACCGAAGCGATTTACGAGGCAGGCTATTCTGGCCCGAGCCGATTTTACGCAAATACCAAAGGACATTTGGGCATGACGCCAAGCGCATGGAAAAATGGCGGAGCAGGGGTGACCATCCGCTGGGCGGTTGTTGAGACCATGCTCGGCAAGATGCTGCTGGCCGCGACCGATAAGGGCATTTGCCGTCTGTCTTTCGACGAAGACGAGGCCGAACTTGCGCGGCGGTTTCCAAATGCCGACATTGTTGCTGGCGGTGCCGCGCTGGAGGAACTGATCACTGGTGCGATTAACGCAATCGAGCATCCCGCGCAAATGCCCGACCTGCCGCTGGACATTGCGGGAACGGCATTCCAACAGGCGATCTGGAATGAACTTTGCCGGATCCCTGCGGGCGAAACACGGACATACGCCGAAATCGCAGCTGCAGTCGGCAAGCCCAAGGCGGTGCGCGCGGCGGGCAGTGCCAATGGCGCGAACAATGTGGCAGTGCTCATCCCTTGCCACCGCGTTATCCGCACCGATGGCGGGCTCGGTGGCTATGCCTATGGGGTAGAGCGCAAAAAGAAACTGCTGTCCGCTGAAAAGAAAAGCGCATGAACAATCGGGTTAAGGCATTTGGCGATTTGCATGTCCCTGGCGATCCGCTGGTCCTCTACAATATCTGGGACGCCGGCAGCGCCAAGGCGGTCAGCGAGGCAGGCGCAAAAGCAATTGCCACGGGAAGCTGGGGCGTTGCGTGCGCATTGGGTTTCAAGGACGGAGAGACATTGCCGCTCGATGCTGCGCTCGAGAACCTGGAGCGTATCTTGTCAGTCACCGATCTGCCGGTAACCATCGATATGGAGGCGGGCTATGGTGCCGATCCGGCGGCGGTCGGTGCGTCGGTTGCGCGGGCTGCTTCGGCTGGTGCGGTCGGGATCAACATTGAGGACAAGGACCCGGTTACGCGGAAATTGTTCGAAACCGCCGATGCTGCGGCCCGGATTGGCGCCGCTGCCGCATCGGGAATGTGGATTAACGCGCGCGCCGATCTCTTCATCCTAACGCCCAAGGAGCAGCATGATGCAGCCTTGGTAGATGCGGTCGCCGAACGCGCCAAGGCTTATGCCGACGCGGGCGCGAACAGCCTGTTTGTGCCGTTCATATATGATGCTGGCCTGATCGCGCGGCTCTGTGAAAAGTTGCCTTTACCGGTGAACATCCTCGTTGGCGACGGCATCCCTGATATCAAAGCGCTTGCAAGCTTGGGCGTCGCGCGGATCAGCCACGGGCATGGTCCGTGGGCGAAGGCGATGCAGGATTTGGGCGAAGCCGCCAAACAGGCAATGGCGTCGCTTAAATGAGGTTAAGGCCGCAGCCTAATTGCGACATAAAGATTCGCATATCGGGCCGTCCCCAAACAGGACAGCACTGAATTTACATCACAAAACTGGTTAATCCTAACGGTCTGTTCACCTTTTTTCTCCATAGCAAAGTCCAATCTGCGACAGTTGCAGCCATGCCAATAGGGGCGTGACCGTCTGATTCTTCGCAGTCAAAGAGGACTGGGCAATGAAGAACGCGTTGAAAATCAAGCTGATGCTAGCTCTGGGGACGAGCGCTGCGGCATTGACCGGATGCGGTTCGATTGCTGGCGGCCCTGAACTCCCCCAAGCCCCCACCGTCTCGGTCCGCGAAGGTCCGGGTGAAGATTATATGATCGGGCCGCTCGACCAGTTGACAGTCTTCGTCTGGCGCAATCCGGAGCTTGGCGCAAAGGTGCAGGTGCGTCCCGATGGCCGGATTACCACGCCGCTGATCACGGACATGCCCGCCGTCGGCAAAACCCCTACTATGCTGGCGCAGGATATAAAGCTGCAGCTGACGCAATATATTAACGACCCGATCGTCTCGGTCATTGTCAATGAATTTGCCGGGACGACTTCGCAACAGGTGCGGATTGTCGGTGCGACCGAAAAGCCAGCGTCGATCCCTTACCGCGCCAATATGACAGTGCTCGACGCGATGATTGCTGTCGGCGGCCTGTCCGAATATGCAGCAGGCAACAAGGCACGGCTCATTCGCCACAATAAGGGAACGGGCGCTCAAACGGAATATTCGCTGCGCCTCGGCGATTTGCTTAAGCGCGGCGACAGCAAGGCCAATGTCCTACTGCAACCGGGTGATGTCATCATCATCCCAGAGAGCATGTTCTAAACCATGAATTCGTTCTACGACGAATTCCGGATTGCCGTCCACAGCGTGTGGAACCGCCGCTGGCTAGCGCTTGGGGTGGCTTGGGGCGTGTGCATCTTGGGCTGGCTGGTGGTCGCTTTGATCCCCAACAAATATGAATCGAAGGCCCAAATTCAGGTGCGCACGCAGTCGATGTTGTCGAGCCAGGCCGGGTTCGATCCCCAGATGCAGCGTCGTGATATCCAGCAATTGGCGCAGACGCTGATCTCCTCTGCCAATCTTGCCAAAGTCGTGCGCGGCACTGATCTCGGATCAACGATTGCGACCGACCAGGAACTTGCCGGGAAAATCGAGGGCTTGCGCGCCAATATCGAGGTCAAGGCCGAACAGGACGATTTCTTTGCGATCAGCGCTAAGCAACCCAGCGGCAAACTGGCACGCGACGTGGTGCAGAAGCTGATCGACGTTGCCGAAGAGGATAATCTCGCAGGCGACCGCAAGGAGACGAGCCAGACGCTGCGTTTCCTCGATACGCAGATCGAGGCGCGGCAAAAAGAATTGGCCGAAGCCGAGGCCAAGCGCGTTGCCTATGAAACACAAAATCTTGGACTGCTGCCAGGGGTCGGTTCGGTTTCGCAGCGGATGGAAGCATCGCGCGCAGAACTTAGCCAGATCGATTCGCAGCTTATCCAAGCGCGTAGCGCGCTTGCCGCGCTGAACGGTCAATTGGCGGGAACCCCGGCAACACTTAACACGCCTTCGATGGGCGGCGGCGGCGCGCCGAGTGCCTTGGGTCAAGCACAGGGCGAACTGGCCTCGATGCGCGCGCGCGGTTTCACCGACAGCCATCCCGACGTGGTCACAGTCAAAAATCAAATTGCAGCGCTACGCTCGGCAGGCGGCGGCGGCGGGTCATCGGGCGGCAGCAGCTATCGCACCCCGAACCCGGCCTATAGTTCGCTCCAGTCGATGCAGGCCGAACGCGGCGCAGCAGTTGCCGCATTGCAAGCCCGAAAAAGCGCGCTTCAGTCGGATATGGCGCAATTGGCAGCAAAGCAAACCGCCGAACCCGGCATCGCTGCGGAATATCAGCGGATCAACCGCGACTACGAAGTGCTCAAGGCGCAATATGACAAGCTGGTGCTCGAGCGCGACCAGATTCGCCTCCGTGGTCAGGCAGAAACCCAGACCGACGCAGTGCAGTTTCGTGTCGTCAAGGAGCCGTCGCTTTCCAGCGTGCCAGCAGCGCCCAATCGACCTTTATTGCTCGCCGCAGTGCTAATTGCAGGGATTGGTGCCGGGATAGGGTCAGCCTTTGCACTCGGCCATTTGCAGACGAACTTTCCGACGGCGGCAAAGCTAGAACGCGCCAGTGGCCTGCCGGTCATCGGTTCAATTTCGCAAATGCTGACGGGTGAACAGCGCGTGGAGCGCAAACAGAAAATGAAGTTGTTTTACGGCGCATCAGGCGGGCTGGTCGCCGTGTGGGCAATGCTGCTGGTTGCTGAATTCATCCAGCGCGGTCTGACGGCCTGAGGGGCGGATTGATATGAACAAGCATAGTTCTATAAAATCTTCGGGATCGCTGGTCGAGCGCGCAGCCGAAATGTACGATTTTGGCGCAGCGTTCCGCGGAAACGCAGCACCGGCCGTACCGGTGGTGGAACCAGGCCTGCCGACTGCCGCTCAAGTCGGAACGGCCCCCACGGCTCCGCTCCCACCAATGCAGCCTCGCGTGCACCATTCGGCAGCAACGCGCGTGGTCGAAATCAATCGTGAACGGCTCGCGGCGCAAAATTTCATCGTTCCGGACGGCCCGGTCAGCGGCCTGTCCGAAGAATTCCGCATCGTCAAAAGGCAGTTGCTGCTGGCGGCACGCGGCGGCAAGGGCTTTGATGCGCTGCCGCACGGCGAGAGGATTCTTGTCTGCTCGGCGCACCCCAATGAGGGCAAGACCTACTGCGCAATTAACCTCGCGCTGTCGATGGCCAGCGAAAAGGACAATCGCGTTCTTTTGGTTGATGCAGATTTTGCCAAACCCAGCGTTCTTTCGACGCTCGGTATCGAGAGCGGTCGGGGCTTTATGGACGCGCTCGCCGACGATACGGTCGAGGCGGAAAGCTTCATCATCGAAACCGACATCGAGGGTTTATCGATATTACCTGCTGGCAGCCGTACCAACCAGGACACCGAATATCTTGCCGCAGCACGAACTGCGCAGATCATCGACGACCTGACGCGCAATGATCCGTCGCGGATCATCATTTTTGACTCGCCACCTGCGCTCGCGGCCTCGCCTGCGTCGGTGCTCGCGCTGCACGTCGGCCAGGTGCTGATGATCGTGCAAGCGGATGAAACCACTGACAGCGCGCTGCATGACGCGTTGAGCCTTTTGAACGGTTGCGACCACGTGCAGCTTCTCCTCAACCGCGCGAAATTCTCTCCCACCGGCCGCAAGTTCGGCAATTACTACGGATATGGAGCATCATGATGCACAGATCAGTTTTCAAATTCATCCTGCTTTCGGGCGTTGCTCTTGCACCGCTGCCCGCAGTGGCTCAGCAAATCGACTCTGGCTGGTCGCCGATGGACGACAACTATGGCAGCTCCGAAGAGGCCGTGCCGCAGGAAAGCGCTACAGCCGAAAAGCGCAGCCGTGGCGGCAGCAAGCGCGAAGGTCCTCGCGTTGAAGTCACGCCCTATATCGAAGCCACGCAGGTTGTTTTTGCCGATCTGAAAAATGGCGGTGACGTACTTACCTATTCGACCGTGGCCGCAGGCGTCGATGCCTCGATTGCCACACGCCGGGCAGAGGCGCAGATCAACCTACGTTATGAGCGGTTGATCGGCTATGACAATGTTCAAGATCAGGACATCGTCACCGGGCTTGCACGCGGTTCAGTCGCACTGACCCGCAATTTCAGCCTGGAGGCTGGCGGCGTCGCGTCGCGCACCAGCGTCGACGGGCGCGGTGCGGGGACTTTCAATCCGCTCGGTAATCCCGACAATGTAACTCAGGTCTATTCGGTCTATGGCGGTCCAACCTTTACGACGCAAGTAGGCGACCTCAGCGTCAATGCCGCCTATCGCGCGGGCTATACCAAGGTCGAAAGCAAGGACGTCGTTGCATTGCCGGCCGGCCAGCAACGTTTTGACCAGTTCGATGACAGCATTAGTCAGGTCGCGACGGCTTCGGTCGGAATGCAGCCGGGCGCCTTGCCATTCGGCTGGGCGGTCAGCGGAAGCTGGGAACGCGAAGATGCGGGTCAGCTTGATAGCCGGTTCGAGGGCAAATATGCCCGCGCCGATGTAACCGTACCCGTGACGCCAACGCTCGCGCTCGTCGGCGGAATTGGTTACGAAGACATCGAGATTTCCGAACGCGATGCGCTTCGTGATATTAATGGCGATCCGGTCGTCGGCAGCAACGGCCGTCTCGTCACCGATCCCAATTCGCCGCGGCTTGTCGCTTACCAGCAGGATGGGCTGATCTGGGATGCAGGCGTGCTGTGGCGGCCAAGCCCACGCACATCGGTCGAGGCGCGCTATGGCCGTCGCTACGGCACCGATACCTATATTGGTAGCCTAAGCTATCAGCCCGGTCGCGATTGGGCGGTCAACGTGTCGGTCTATGATCAGGTCACCGGCTTCGGCGGGCTTATCAACGACAGTCTTGCCGCATTGCCGACGCAGTTCCGCAGTTCGCGTAACCCGTTGTCAGGGGATATCGGCGGATGTGCTTTCGGTCAGACCGGTGGTTTCTGCTTGAATGATTCGCTGCAAAACGCGTCTTCGGCAGCATTCCGCCAGCGCGGCGTGACGGGATCGTTCAGTGGAACTAACGGCGGCTGGGATAGTGGATTTGCCGTCGGCTATAACCAGCGCAAATTCATCGCGTCGCAATTAGGCGCGCAGGCGCAGATCGACGGTCAAAAGGACGACAATTATTTCGCTGTCGTTGCGCTAGGGACAGAGCTTGATCGGCGGACGCGGTTTGAATCGAATGTCTATGTCAATTATTTCGATCCGGGTTTTGCAGGCGCTAGCGATGTTTTACAGACGGGCGCCAATGCGGCATTATATCGCCAGATCATCCGCGGACTTTCGGCGTCGGCGGCGGTGGGTCTCGATAGTTACCAGCAGGATGATTTCGACAGCGAAGTCACGGCCTCGGCGCTGCTCGGTTTGCGTTACAGTTTCTAAGGGGCATTTAGAATGTATGACCAATATTACGGCCTGACCGGACGTCCGTTTCAGCTGACGCCCGATCCGCAATTTTACTTCGAGAGCGCAACGCACCGCAAGGCGCTGTCATATCTCGGATACGGGCTTGCCCAGGGCGAAGGCTTTATCGTCATCACAGGCGAAGTTGGCGCGGGCAAATCGACGTTGGTCGGCCACCTAATGCAGAGCGTTGACAAGGCGCGGCTCACCGCGGCAACCATTGTTACCAGCCAGCTTGATGGCCTCGATATGGTGCATATGGCGGCGGAGAGTTTTGGCATCGACACGCGCGGGCTGGACAAGGCGGCGACGCTGAAGAGCATCGAGAATTTCCTGCATGCCGAAGCGCGCACCGGCCGCCGCTGTTTGCTGATCGTCGACGAGGCGCAGAATCTCTCGATAGATGCGCTCGAAGAATTACGGATGCTCTCGAATTTCCAATTGGGTTCGTCGGCGTTGTTGCAGATTTTCCTGCTCGGCCAGCCCGAGTTTCGCGATCTCGTGCGGGATGCGCCTGAGCTGGAGCAATTGCGCCAGCGGGTAATAGCGACACACCATCTCGAGCCTATGGAGGCTAACGAGGTCGAACCATATATCGTCCATCGCCTGTCGCGTGCAGGATGGAATGGTCGCCCACAGGTCACATCGGATGCCTTTGTCGCACTTTTTGCCGAAACCGGCGGCGTGCCGCGCAAGCTGAATACGCTGATGAACCGCGTGATGCTGATGGGCGCGGTCGAGCAGGTAGATTTGCTCGATGGCGGGCTGGTCGAGGCAGTGATCGCCGATATGGCGGGCAAGCCTTTCGAATATGAAGCGCCAATGTCGGCGCGCGCGCCGCTGATCGTAGAAGCGCCAAGCGCAAAAGATGAGCTAATCGCTGAAAAAGGACCTCCGGCTGAAGAGGAGTTCGTCGCCGATGCTGTGAATGAACCCGCCGAGCAGGACATTGTGGCTGAACTGGTCGCTAAGCCAGTCGAAGACGTCGTAGCACCGCTCGCCGCTGTTGCGCAGTCCGAACCTGAAACTCTAGCCGCCTATAATCCGGCGCCTGAACGCCATGCCGATATGGAAGCCGTATTGGTGCGCATAACTTCGTTGGAGCAGCGCGTGTCTGAACAGGATGCCGCTCTCCGCCGCGTGCTTGCCATGATGATTGATTGGATGGACACGGAAACCAGCGTCAAAGCGCGGTTCATACAAAACAGCCGCGCCGCCTGAAATGAACCCGGCCATGTCGGCCATGCAAGGAACTGATACTCAGTGCAAAACGCGCTATCTGTCGATGTTGAAGACTGGTTTCAAGTCGGGGCGTTCGAAACTGTAATCGACCGCAAGGACTGGGATTCGCTTGAATGCCGCGTCGAGCGTAACACAGATGCTGTGATGGCGTTATTCGACGAAGCCGCAATAAAAGCTACGTTCTTTACCTTAGGCTGGGTAGCCCAGCGTTATCCGGCATTGATTCGGCGGATCGCCGACGCTGGTCATGAAATTGGCAGCCACGGCTATGGTCATGAACGCGTGTTTACGCTGACGCCTGACCAGTTTGCCGCCAATATCGAGCGCGCGCGCAAGCTGTTGGAGGATGCGTCTGGAGAGAAAGTCACCGGCTATCGCGCACCAAGTTTTTCCATCGATCAGCGGACGCCTTGGGCGCACGAGATATTGGCCGATCAAGGCTATTTGTATTCGTCGAGCGTGGCGCCAGTGAAGCACGACCACTACGGCTGGGCCGAAGCCCCGCGCTTCGCCTTCCGTCCTATTGAAGGCAGTGATTTTCTTGAAATTCCTGTGACCACGGCGGAACTCGGTTCGAAGCGGCTGGCAGCGGGCGGAGGCGGGTTTTTCCGGCTTCTGCCTTATGCGTTCTCGAAATGGGCCATCCGGCAAGTTAACGAGCGCGATAACCGCCCTGCGGTCATTTACTTTCATCCTTGGGAAATCGACCCAGAGCAACCTCGGGTCACCAATGCACCGATTAAATCAAGGCTGCGGCATTATACCAAATTGGATGCCATGGCTGACAAACTGCGCAGGCTACCCCAGGATTTTCATTGGGAGCGGCTCGATAGCGTTGTTGCGCGTGAACAAGCGAGGCTGGCATGAATGCGCCGATGCTTGGACCGAAATTGAGTGTGCGCCATGCAGATTTGGCGGATAGAAATGAAGCCACGCGGCTTGACGCTTGGATTATGTCGCAGGAGAATGGCCTTCCGTTTCACCGCCCTAAATGGCTCAAAGCCATTGAAGTGGGGACAGGGCAAACGGCACATTGTCTGGTTGCCGAATCTCCAGGCGAAATTGCCGCCATCCTGCCATTCCATCTTGTTCATTCGCCGTTTTTCGGGCGAGCTTTGGTGTCGTCGGGCTTCGCCGTGGGCGGCGGCATATTATCCAACAATGCCACCGCGACGCGCACCCTCGCAGCTGAAATTTGCGCACTCGCCGAGCGGTGCAGTTGCCCAACCGTCGAACTGCGCGGCGGTGCAATGCCGGGGGGCAATTGGTTGGAAAAGCGCGATGCGCACGCCAATTTCCTGAAAGCGCTGCAGGCCGATGACGAAGCCGAATTGCTCGCCGTTCCGCGTAAGCAGCGCGCCGAAGTCCGCAAGGGTCTGGAAAACGGCCTTACCATCGAAACTGGCCAAGCTCAGCGCGACATCGATTGGCATTATGCTGTTTATTCTGAGAGCGTTCGCAACCTCGGAACACCGGTATTCCCCAGATCGCTCATAGCGTCGGTCCTGGGTGCTTTTGGCGAGGAGGCCGATATTCTGACCGTGCTGTCGGAGGGCAGGCCAGTCGCAAGCGTGCTCAGTCTTTATCATAACGGCACGGTCATGCCTTACTGGGGCGGCGGGGTGTGGGACGCGCGGCGGCTGCGGGCGAATGATATCATGTATTACGCGCTGATGAAGCATGCGCGGCAGCGGGGTTGCACCCAATTCGATTTCGGCCGGTCGAAAACTGGTTCGGGTGCTTATTTTTTTAAGAAAAACTGGGGCTTCGAGCCCGAGCCAATGGCCTATGCGGTGCACACCGCCGATGGACAGGAACCACGCGATGTCAATCCGAACAGCCCGAAATATAAGGCGCAGATTGCGATATGGCAGAAACTTCCACTGCCGGTCGCCAACTGGTTGGGGCCGTGGATTGCCAAAGGGCTGGGCTGATGCGCGAAATATTGTTCCTCGCGCACCGCATCCCCTGGCCCGCCGACCGGGGCGACAAGATAAGGTCGCATCACATACTGAAACGCTTGTGCAAGATGGCGGCGGTGCATGTTGGCACCTTTGCGGATGATGAGCGCGATTTGGGCTTTGTCGGCGTTATGGACGGCATCCTTGCCACGAGCCACGTCGAGCTACGGAACAAGCCGCAATGGCAGGCGGGGGCGGAGGCGATATTGACTGGCCAGCCAGTTTCGGTTTGCAGTTTTGGCAGCGGGTCGATGCAGGATTGGGTTGACAGTCTGGTCGCATCGGGCAGCATCAGCCATATCTTCTGTTTCTCGGGCCAGATGGCGCAATATGTGCCGACCGGATTCGATGGCCGTTTCATAATGGACTTTGTTGATGTGGATAGCGCCAAATTCGAGAGCTATGCGGGCGAAGGCAATCTGTTCATGCGCTGGATTAACGCCCGCGAAGGGCGGTTGCTAAGCGCATTCGAGCGCGATGTCGCGCGGCGTGCCGATGCCAATGTGCTGGTAAGCGAGGCTGAGGCCGAGCATTTCCTGAGCCGGACTGGCGTAGATAATGTCATAGTATTGGGAAATGGCATCGACACCGAATATTACGATCCGTCGGCCAAATTCAAAAAACTGCATCCAGCCTTTCCCGACCCGCTGATCGTCTTTACGGGCCAGATGGATTATCGGCCTAACATCGAAGCAGTCATCGACTTTGCAACCCATGCTATGCCCGCTATTCGGGCACGTCACCCGGATACAAGTTTTGCCGTCGTTGGTCGAAATCCAACGAAATCCGTGTCCGAACTTTCAGCCTTGCCGGGTGTGCAGGTGACCGGTGCGGTTGATGATGTACGAACGTGGCTGAAGGCAGCCGACGTCGTGGTCGCACCATTGCGGACCGCGCGTGGCATCCAGAACAAGGTCCTCGAAGCAATGTCGATGGCGCGGCCCGTTGTTGCATCGTCAGCAGCGGCTGAAGGACTCGATGCTGAGGCCGGGAAGCACTTTTACATCGAATCCGATGTATCAGCGGAGGCGGAGCGGGTTTGTGCTTTGCTGGATCAACCGCAAGAAGCCCTAAAAACCGGCGCAGCGGCGCGGGCGCACGTCATCCGGCATTATGGCTGGGAAAGCCAATTGGCTCTTCTTGACGAACTGATGGGTCATCAACCCGCGCGCGCCGAGGCTGCGGAGTGATGGGCATCGCCCTTGCCAAAGCCAAATTTGCCGAGCGGCAACCTGCTTCCACATGGGTGCGCTCGCTCCAATATCTTGGCGCAACCTGGGCAGGGTTACTCGTACTATTCTGGCGCGATGTGGGGGATATGGCGGTGATCTGGTGGAACAGTTCAACGTTTAATCATTGCCTGCTGATCCTGCCGATCCTTATTTGGCTGGTTGTTCAGCGCAAAGAGCTGGTCGCAGAACTGAGGCCGCAACCGTGGATGCCAGCGTTGCTTTACGGCGCGGTGGGAGCGGGTGGCTGGCTGCTCGGCGATGCTGCGGGACTGGCTGTGGCGCGGCAGCTCGGCCTCATCATGATGCTACAAGGTTCGCTCGCAACATTGCTTGGACCTAACGTGACGCGCGGCTTGCTGTTTCCATTGTTCTATATGTTTTTCCTTGTACCGATTGGCGAGGAGGCGGTTCCTGCGCTCCAAACTCTGACCGCGAAAATGTGCATGGTCTTGCTTGGTTGGACAGGTATCCCTGCGCATATCGATGGGATTTTCATTACGACACCAGCGGGCCTCTTTCGTGTGGCCGAGGCTTGTTCCGGTGTTAAATTCTTGATTGCAATGGTCGCCTATGGCGTTCTTGTCGCCAATCTCTGTTTCAAAAGCTGGGGCAGGCGGATCACGTTTTTGGCAGCGTGTGTTGTGGTTCCAATCATCGCCAACGGCCTGCGTGCCTTCGGCACGATCTACATCGCACATCATCAAGGTATCGAATTTGCGGCCGATTTCGACCATGTCTTTTACGGCTGGATCTTTTTCGGGATCGTCATCGCGCTGGTGATGGCGGTGGGCTTGCCATTCTTCGACAAACGCGCAGACGATCCAGCTTTCGACCCCGCGTTATTGCGGGCCCCGGTTGTGCGAACAATCCGTGCGTCATTGGCAATCGCTGGAATACTATTAATCGCCGCCATTCCGTTCGGCTGGTCGAGCTATGTCGAAGCCCGATCCTCCCCTGTACCTGACCGGATTGCTCTGCCTCAGATCGATGGCTGGGAGGTTATCCCTTACACCCCGACCGTGAACTGGACCCCGCGCTTCGTTGGAGCGAGCCATTATTTGTCGGGCCGATACCGCAATACCGAGGGACAAATCGCTGACCTGTTTGTCGTCGTCTATGACCGGCAACGCGAAGGGCGCGAACTTATCGGCTTCGGGCAAGGTACTATCGACCCAGATGGCTTTTGGTCATGGACAGCAAACACGCAAGCTCCACCTAATGGCCGCGCCGAGCGAATTAAGACGCAAGGCGCTGCGCGTGAAGTCGTAAGCTTCTACCGCGTCAATGGAACCACCAGCGGATCGGCAGCGCGGATCAAGCTAGCAACATTGCAAGCACGATTGCTGAACGGCGACCAGCAGGCCGTCGCCATAATCGTGTCGGGCGAACAAATCGGCGACCGTTCCCCGCGTCCTGCCATCGACGCATTCGTCAAATCCTTGGGCGATATCGACAAAGTGGCTGACCGCTTCGCCGGATTGCGATAGGGGCAGCGCCCATGTGTGGCATCGCGGGTATTTTTCACTTGGAGACGGCCAAGCCGGTCGACCCTGAACGGGTGAAGCGGATGACCGATGCCATTGCACATCGCGGGCCAGACGGCTCAGGCGTGTGGACCGCGCCCGGCGTCGGCCTCGGCCACCGGCGCTTGTCCATCATCGACCTTGAAGGCGGGGCGCAGCCGATGCACTCGGATGACGAGGCGCTGACGCTGACGTTTAATGGCGAAATCTATAATTTCCGCGAATTGCGCGTCGAGTTGGAAGCTGCTGGATGCACCTTTCAAACGCACAGTGACAGCGAGGTAATTCTGCAAGGCTGGCGGCATTGGGGACCGGCATGCGTGTCGCATTTTCACGGCATGTTCGCCTTTGCGATCCACGATGCGCGGTCTCGACAACTTTTTCTAGCACGCGACCGGTTGGGGGTTAAGCCGCTTTGTTATGCGCAAATTCCCGATGGGAGTGTCATTTTCGGTTCCGAACTCAAGGCGCTGACCGCGCATCCCGCGTTGCGGCGCGAGACCGACTTGGCCGCAGTCGATGACTATATGGCTTTTGGCTATGTACCCGATCATGCATGCATCATTCGCGGTGTCAAAAAGCTACCAGCGGGGCATCATCTGTTGCTCCAGCAAGGGCAAGCACTGCCCGAACCGACCGAATATTGGGACATCGATTTTTCGAAGCGCGCTAAGGGCAGTCAGGCCGAACTGTCGGAGGAGTTACTTCGGTTAATGCGGCAGGGCGTGGTGTCGCGGATGGTTGCCGATGTGCCATTGGGAGCGTTCCTCTCGGGCGGAGTCGACAGCAGCAGTGTCGTAGCATTGATGGCTGAACACTCGCGCCAACCGGTCAAGACATGCTCGATCGGGTTCGATGTCGGCGCGCTCGACGAAAGCGAATATGCCGAAACCATCGCCCGCCGTTTTGCCACTGACCATCGAAGCCGCAAGGTTGCTGCGGATGATTTCGGATTGATGGATAAGCTCGCTTTCCATTTCGACGAACCTTTCGCGGACGCGTCCGCATTACCCACCTATCGCGTTTGCGAACTGGCGCGGGAGCAGGTTACGGTCGCTTTATCGGGCGATGGCGCGGATGAGGCGCTGGCTGGATATCGGCGGCATGTCTTTCACCACAAGGAAGAGCAACTGCGCAAGCTTCTACCGCAAAGCCTACGCGGACCTCTGTTTGGCGGATTGGGCAATCTTTACCCGAAGGCCGATTGGGCGCCACGTCCGTTCAGGGCTAAAACAACCCTCCTGTCGCTGGCCCGAAATGGCCCTCAAGGCTATACCGATGCGGTCAGTCTCACCAGCCCGGCCCAGCGCCATGCGCTCTATTCGCAGCGAATGCGCGGGGCAATCGGCGGGTACCGGGCTGAAGATCACATGGAGCGGTTGATGACGAACGCGCCCGCCCAAAGCGGTCTCGACCAGGCGCAATATGCCGACATGAAGCTGTGGCTACCGGGCGATATCCTGACCAAGGTTGACCGGACCAGCATGTCAGTAGGGCTCGAGGCGCGAGAGCCTCTGCTCGACCACCGTCTGCTTGAATTTGCCGCCAGCCTGCCGGACAAAATGCGAATCAGAGGCGGGCAGGGCAAGTGGCTGATGAAGAAAACCATGGAAGCCTATCTGCCCAACGACATCCTCTATCGCCCGAAAATGGGGTTTGTTACGCCTATCGATCAATGGTTTCGCGGGGCTTTGGCAGGCGAGGCGCGCGCGCTATCAACCAGTCTGACTTTTTCGCAAATGGACCTGTTCAATAATGCGGCGGTCGCTAAAGCGGCAGAAGACCACATCGCGGGCCGAGCGAACAACGGGCGTTTGTTGTGGCAGTTGATGATGCTTGAAAAATCGCTGAGCAAACTGTTTGCTTAAGGGTAGGACGCGCGGACGAAATATAACCCCTCTGGAGGAGCATTTTCGGCGAGCGCCGCGCGGTCTTTGGCGTCAAGGGCAGCATGCAAATCCGCTGCCGTCCAGCGACCAAGCCCTACTGCAACTAGGCAACCGACCATCGAACGAACCTGATGATGGAGGAACGACAGCGCCGCGGCTTCGATAATCACATGCTGTCCCTCGCGCCGCACGTCCAGACGGTCGAGTGTTTTGATCGGGCTTGCCGATTGGCAGGCAGTCGAACGAAAGGTGGTGAAGTCGTGCAGGCCGATAAGCAATTGTGCCGCTTTGTGCATCGCCCCTGCATCAAGTTCCGGCCCAATGCGCCAAACCCGGCCTCGCTCCAAGGTTAGCGACGCGCGCCGGTTGAGGATGCGATATTCATACGAACGCCCGATGCAGCTATAACGCGCGTGCCACTCCTGCGGTACTTCACCGCAGGCCAGCACCGCAATTGGATGCGGACGCAATTGCGCATTGATCGCTTCCATGACGCGAAACGCGCCGAGCGGTTTTTCGATGTCGACATGCGCGCGCATGCCCAAAGCATGGACGCCTGCATCGGTGCGACCGGCGCTATAAACGAGTGTTTTTTCCCCCGTGACTTTGAAGATGGCTTCCTCGATTGCGCCTTGAACGGACGGGCCGTGGTCCTGCCACTGCCAGCCCATATACGGGCCGCCATCGAATTCGATGGTGAGCGCGAAACGAGTCATGTCAGGATCGTGCCGGGCGAGATTGGTTTGCCGCGTAAAAGGTCGACGGTTAGCATGGCCGGTTTTCCGGCGCGTTGGATAAGGGTGGGGCGGATTGCGCCGGTGCCGCAGGCGATGGTTAACTCGTCGTCGAGCACCGTTCCAGCGGCGCCATTTCCTGAAGATAATTCTGCAGCAAGGACCCGATATCGCTGACCTTCAAACTCAAACCATGCCCCCGGCGCTGGATTGAAAGCACGAACCTGCCGTTGGGCTTGTTCTGCTGATGCTGAAAAATCCATGCGCGTTTCGGCTTTGTCGATTTTGGCGGCATAAGTGATGCCCTCTTCGGATTGCGGTACCGCGGGATGCTCTGTAAGATTATTGAGCACCACCGCCATCAGCTCCGCACCAAGTTCGGCCAATTCAGACGTCAGCTCGCCCGTAGTTTTTTGCCCAGTTTCGACTTCAGTCGTCGCGCGAACGGACCCGGTATCGAGCCCTGCTTCCATCTGCATAACCATCACGCCGGCCTTTTGGTCGCCAGCTAATATTGCCCGCTGCACTGGGGCCGCGCCGCGCCAGCGGGGGAGAAGCGAGCCGTGGACATTGAGGCATCCATGCTGCGGCGCGTCCAAAATCGCTTGCGGCAGAATAAGGCCATACGCTGCCACGACTGCGACATCCAGGTTGAGCGCGGTAAACTGAGCCTGCGCTTGGGGGTTGCGCAACGAAACCGGCGACCTAACTGGCAGCCCAAGTTCCTCTGCGCGCGCCTGGACCGCCGACGGCGTCAGCTTCTTGCCCCTATTCGCCGGACGCGGCGGCTGGGTGTAGACGGCCACGACCTCATGCCCCGCTGCGACAAGCGCATCAAGCGTTGGCACCGCAAATTCGGGCGTTCCCATGAAGGCAAGGCGCATCGTGACTTTTCCTTTGTTTGAAAGCCCCCTAAGGCTGGCGACATGGCATCGCAAGAAATAGACGCACTGGCGCAGGCATTGTCGAAACTGCCGGGACTTGGACCCCGCTCGGCGCGCCGCGTGGTGCTGCACTTGATGAAGAAGCGCGAGACTGTATTGCAGCCGCTGTTGCGGGCGCTGGAACATGTCGAACAAAGGCTGGTTGTGTGCGAAACTTGCGGCAATATCGACACCGGCAACCCATGTGGCATTTGCGTTGATCCGCGCCGGGATACGCGCGCAATTTGCGTGGTCGAGGATGTGTCCGACCTGTGGGCGCTCGACCGGTCTCGGCTGTTTCCAGGGAAATATCATGTGCTCGGCGGGCGGTTGTCGGCGCTTGATGGCGTGCGGCCTGAAGACCTTCATATCGACGGCCTCATTACGCGAGTGGCTGCTGGCGGCGTAGACGAGGTCGTGCTGGCGATGAACGCTACGCTGGATGGGCAGACCACCGCGCATTATCTGGCCGAGCGGCTGGAAAATTATCCAATCCGTCTAACGCAATTGGCGCATGGCGTGCCGGTGGGCGGCGAACTCGACTATCTCGATGACGGCACTTTGGCGCAGGCATTACGCGCGCGTCGTCCTGTCGGTTGATTTCCGCCCCCGCTATCCCTATTTGCCCGATATGGCTTTATTACCAATTCTTGAAGTACCCGATCCTCGGTTGAAAACCATATCGACCCCGATTGAGACGTTTGATGACGATCTGAAAAAGCTCGTCGAGGACATGTTCGAGACTATGTATGCCGCGCCGGGTATCGGGCTTGCGGCGATTCAGGTCGGTGTTCCCAAGCGCTTGTTAGTCATCGACCTTCAGGATGAGAGCGAGGACGGTGAAGTGGTCCGCAATCCGCGCGTTTTTGTGAATCCGGAAATTCTCGATCCTTCCGAGGACCATAATTTATACAATGAGGGCTGCCTGTCGGTTCCCGACCAATATGCCGAAGTCGAACGCCCCGCACGAATCCGGGCACGCTGGCAGGACCTTGATGGAAAAGTGCACGAGGAGTCGATGGAAGGCCTGATGGCGACCTGCCTTCAGCATGAAATGGACCATCTCGAAGGCATTCTCTTCATCGACCATTTGTCGCGTTTAAAACGTCAAATGGTTCTCAAGAAAATCGAAAAGGCCCGCAAAATGGGCGGTGGGCATGTGCACGGCGAACATTGTAATCACTGACGACTCTGGATCGATAAAAGAGCAACGTCATCCCGAACCAAGTTCAGGATGACCAAATGTGATCACTTCGCGAACGACGTTGGCGCAGCACTGACCGTTACGAATTTCCCGGCTTGGATTTCCTGCACTTCGAGCATGCGCTCGGTCTGACCATTGGCCATGAACCGGAACGCGCCATCGACGCCTATGAACCCTTGCGGATCGGTCAGTTGCGCTACCGGAAAGCGCGTCCCTGGACGCCAGTCGCGGGCAACGCGCGCGACCAACAGCACCGAATCATAGCCAAGGCTCGACAGGCGCAACGGCGCACGGCCAAAGCGCGCCCGATATTTGGTGGCATATTGGTTGTACAATGTGTCTGAAACGCTGGCGAACCAAGCCCCGTACATAGGCGAACTGTTTGCCAGCGTGCCGTCGATATTCCACAAATCAGTGCCCAATATCTTGGCATTGCGCAGGCCGTTCCGGCGAAGCGACGGGACAGCGGCAATTGCGGCGCGGCCGCTATCGGCGATCAACACCGCGTCGATCTGGCCCATCTGCGCAAGGCGGCGCGCGGCGGCATCGGCAGATGCGGCCGAGCCGTCAGATTCCTGAACGCCAACCAGAACGCCGCCCGCGCTGCGTACGGCACTGGTCAGGCTTGACTGTGCGCGCTGGCCATAAACATTGCTTGAAACCACCCCGCCGAAGCGGTTGAGCCCTTGCGCCTTGGCATAACGCACTACACGGTCAATCGATTGATTGGGCAGATGTCCGAGCAAAAATACATTTTGTCCGGCAACGCCGATATCGTTCGAAAAGCTGATGATCGGAACACCTGCCGGCCGAGCAATCGCAGCAGCTTCGATAACATTATCACCGCGCAAAGGGCCAAGGATCAATTTGTTACCGTCTGCCACCGCGCGGCGCGTTGCCGCGGCGACGCCTTGCGATGTGTCGTACGTGATCAGGCGGATATTGGTAACCTTGGTATCGGCCAGAGCCAGCGTGGTGGCGTTGGCTATCGACTGGCCGACATCGCCATCGGGCCCGGTAACGGGGAGCAACAAGGCAACCCGGTGCAGGCTGTCGAGCGGATCAGGCGTAACAACTGGAGGCGGCCCATCACCTCCGCGCGGAATGGCCGAACAGGCGGCGAGCACGGCTAGCATAACGACCGCCATCAGCATTTTCACTTTGCCCGCTAAAGCTTGCGACTGCTCGCCCGTTGCTGCAATGGTTGCGCTCATGATTTGTCCCTCGGCGAAAAGCGTATTTTTATGATGTCGTTCGAGTCGGGCTTATATGTCGTTGCGACCCCCATCGGCAACCTTGCAGATATGTCACAGCGCGCCATTGCCATCCTCGAAGCCGCGGATATCGTCGCAGTCGAGGACAGCCGTGTGACTGGGAAATTGTTGCATCATCTTGGACTCAAGAAGAAAATGCGGCGTTATAACGACCATAGTAGTGAGCAGGACCGCTTAAGTCTGGTCGCGGCAGCGCGTGACGGGGTGGTAGCATTGGTATCTGATGCTGGCACGCCGTTGATTTCCGATCCGGGTTATAAACTGGTGCGCTCGGCGCGTGAGGCGGGGGTGGAGGTGTTTGCCGCGCCGGGGCCGAGCGCGGCGATAGCGGCACTTTCGATTTGCGGTTTGCCTACTGACCGATTTTTGTTTGCCGGGTTTTTGCCGTCGAAGGCCAAGGCGAGGGCAGATGCGTTGGCTGAACTTGCCGGTATCAAAGCGACATTGGTGTTTTACGAAAGTGGGCCGCGCCTCGCCTCTACCTTGTCGGCCATTGCCGAAGCTTATGGCAACCGCGAGATCGCGGTAGCGCGTGAGTTGACCAAGAAGTTTGAAGAAGTCGTGACTGGCGGTGCGGCTGAACTTGCGGCGCGCTACACCGAGCATGAACCCAAAGGTGAGATTGTACTGATTGTGGGACCTTCTGCCGATAATGTCCTATTTGAGGAAGGCGATGTCGATTTTGCTTTGCGCGAGGCATTGGCAACAATGCCCGCCGCAAAAGCTGCCGGAGCAATAGCCAAGCGTTTCGGACTGGAACGACGCGACGTCTATGCCCGCGCCAACGAAATGAAGTCCAAATGAACCGGTTAGAAGCCGAAAAACGCGGACGGCGCGGCGAGGTGATTGCGCGTGGTTCTTACGCTTGCAAGGCTGGTGGATTGTTGCCGAACGGGTCAAAACCCCTCGTGGTGAAGTCGACCAATTGCACGGCGCGGCAAGACGTTCGCCTTTGTCGAGGTCAAGGTGCGCAGTAAAGCCGTTGACCTAACCACAGCAATCGACGCTTACCGGCTCCGCCGCGTCGCTGCGGCCGCAGAAATTCTTCTACCCAAATTTGGCGAGGGCACCGAAAACATGCAGATCGATGTGATATTGGTTGCACCTTGGCGCTGGCCACACCATCTGCCAAACGTCTGGCACGGATAAGGACCAAAAAATGGCAATCAAAGTCGCAGTCCAGATGGACCCGATGAACGGCATCAACATCGCGGGCGATTCCAGCTTCGCGCTGATGCTGGCGGCGCAGACGCGGGGTTATGATGTCTGGCATTATGATGTCGGCACACTGACGCTGGACGCGAACGACCGGCTCACCGCCCATGCGCATCCGGTGTTTGATCTGCAGCGTGTTGAAGGTGCGCATTATCGGTTTGGCGAACCCAAGCAGATCGACCTGGGCTCCGATATCGACGTCGTACTAATGCGGCAGGACCCGCCTTTCCATGTCGGCTATATCACAGCGACTCATTTGCTCGAGCGGATTGAGAACGAAACTTTGGTCGTCAACAATCCCGCAAGTGTCCGCAACGCGCCTGAAAAGGTAATGGTGCTCGATTACCGCCAATATATGCCACCGACGCTTATTACGCGGTCGGCTGACGAAATCCGCGATTTCCAACGCGCGCATGGCGCAGTCGTTATCAAACCGCTCCACGGCAATGGCGGCAAAGCGATCTTCCGCGTGCCAGCCGAAGGCGACAATCTCGGCGCGCTCATGGAGGTGTTTAACACGACTTGGCCCGAACCGCATATGGTGCAGCCTTTTCTCCCCGACGTTGCAAAGGGCGACAAGCGCATCGTGCTGATTGACGGCGAAGTGACTGGTGCAATTAACCGTAAGCCCGGCGAAGGCGAGTTTCGCTCAAATCTCGCGGTAGGAGGCAGCGCCGAAGCAACTGAATTAACTGCGCGCGAACAGGAAATCTGCGCCGCGATGGGACCCCGCTTGAAGGAACTCGGCCTGATTTTCGTCGGGATCGATGTCATCGGTGGCCAGTGGTTGACCGAGATCAATGTCACATCGCCGACCGGCATTGTTGCCATCGACCGCTTCAACGGCACCGATACCCCGAGCAAGATTTGGGACGCCGTAGAAGCGCGCCTCGCGAGATAACAACATGGACGATTGGATAATCCGGCTGGTCAACGATACCGGCTATTGGGGCGTCGGTCTGCTGATGTTCCTAGAAACGGTGTTTCCGCCAGTGCCGTCGGAAGTCATCATGACAGTCGCTGGCGTTTCCGCTTCGCGAGGTAATATGACTTTTGCAGGGGTTATTGCCAGCGGCACCGCGGGTGCAATGCTCGGAAATTATCTGTGGTTCTGGCTGGCCATCAAATTCGGCCCCAAGCGGCTGGAAAGTTTTCTGGAGAAGCACGGCCGCTGGTTGACATTGCACTGGACCGATGTCGAACGCGGTCAGGCTCTGTTTGCCAAGCATGGCTCGATCATCGTTCTGGTCGCGCGCATGTTGCCGACTTTCCGTTCGCTAATATCGATTCCCGCCGGCATCTTTAAAATGTCGCACCGCCGCTTTCTTATTTTCTCGACCATTGGTACGGCCGGATGGAGCGCGGCGCTTGCTGGCGCCGGTTATGTGCTTGGTTCGCAATTTGAAGACGTCGAGAAGATTTTAGGACCGCTGTCGACGATCATCATCGGCTTGATTGTTCTGGGCTATTTCTGGCGGCTGATCATTTGGAAGCCAGCCGATTAGGCGCGGGGGTGCGCGTTGAGATATTCATCGAGCAACATTGCGGTATCTACCGCTGTGTAAACCTGAGTCGATGACAGGCTCGCATGGCCGAGCAATTCCTGTAAACTCCTAAGGTCCGCGCCGCCAGCGAGCAGATGCGTCGCAAAACTATGACGAAGCGCGTGCGGCGTGGTGCGCTCGGATAGCCCCAGCCTACCTCGGGCGGCCTGCACCGCGCGGCGGACGATGGCTGGCGACAGCGGCCCGCCGCGTGCGCCGCGAAAGAGCGGGACATCGCGCGACATCGGGTAGGGACACAGCGAGATATAGTCTTCGATTGCCGACTTAACCTGTTCGAGAAGCGGGACAATCCGTGTCTTGTTACGCTTGCCTGTGACGCGCAGCGTTGCGCCGAGCGGAAGAACATCGCCCAAAAGGCTGGTCGCCTCGCTCACCCGCAACCCACTGCCGTACAGCAACAACAACAAAGCCCAGTCACGCGCCCCGACCCAAACGTCGGACGCCGATTGCGACACGTCATCAGCGAGCGCCATCACGTCGTCCGGACTGACCGGGCGTGGCAGGTTGCGCTGCACCCGTGGGCCTTTGAGCACAGGCAGGCTGGCATTATCGCCCAACGCGAAGCGCAAAAAATGACGAACGGCAGACAGTTCACGTGCGGTTGATCGGTTAGTAAGTCCGTCTCTGCGGCGGTCGGCAAGGAAAGATCGTAAATCTGCTGCGCTGATTTTGGTCAGCGCAGCGCGATCAACCATTCCGCCCCAATGCAGTTCCAGAAAGCCGTTTAGGCGCTCAGCCGTCGCCAGATAAGCGCGCACGCTGTGCGGCGACATCCGGCGGTTGTCGGTCAAAAATGCGCTATATTCGGTCAGCAAAGAAGCCATGCGGGTGTTGCTATCAGGCGGCAGCTTCCGCCTCAACTTTTACTATCTCGGGCAATATGGCATCGAGCAGCGGCATGCCTTGGGGCGTGACGGTGAATTGATCGCCGTCGCGGGTGATGAGGCCGAGCTTTGCTATCCGGTCAACAGCATCGATATCAAGCAGGGCATCGGACGCGATGCAAGTTCTTGCAGACAGCCGTTCCAAGCTTACGCCTTCGGCGAGCCTGAGGCCCATCAATAACGACTCTATCGCGCGAGTTTTTGGGTCAAGCGCTTCTTCGCTTGCTATGCCATGCGCACTGCGCTCGACCGCCGCAAGAAAATTTTCCGGTTTTTTATGACGCTGCGTAGCCCAGTTGAGCCGCCGGCCATGTGCACCGGGACCGATCCCGATATAATCATCATAACGCCAATAGCTTAGATTATGGCGGCTTTCCGAACCCGGCCTAGCGTGATTGCTGATCTCGTAAGCCGGGATGCCCGCCGGGTTGGTCAGTTCTTGGGTTAGTTCATACAGGCTAGCCGCGTCGTCATTGTCGGCAGGTACGAAATCGCCTGTCCGAACCATCGTTTCGAACCGGGTGCCGGGCTCGATAGTAAGTTGGTAAAGCGACATATGATCGGTGCCAAAGCTAATCGTGCGCTCCAATTCCGCCTGCCATTGTTCTGCTGTCTGGTCTGGTCGGGCATAGATAAGATCGATATTGACCCGGCCAAAATTAAGCTGCGCAATGGCAAGCGCGTCGAGGCTCTCCGCCACAGAATGCGCGCGACCCAGAAAGGCGAGCGCAGTATCCTCAAGCGACTGCAAGCCCAGCGACACGCGGTTGACGCCCGCCGCCGCCAGATCGGCGAAGCGCGCGGCTTCGACCGACGACGGATTGGCCTCCAGCGTGATTTCGATATTGTCTGCGAAATTCCAATGCCGCTCAGCCGATTGGATCAGCGCCGCCACGGTCGCGGGTGGCATCAAAGAAGGCGTGCCACCACCGAAAAATATCGAGGTCAGCGGGCGGCCTTTTGTCAGCGCCGCTTCATGCGCCATGTCGGCGAGCAATGCCGCTAGCCATATTCCTTGATCTACGCTCTCGCGCACATGGCTGTTAAAATCACAATAGGGGCATTTGGAAACGCAAAAAGGCCAGTGGATATAAAGGGCGAGCGGTTCGCTCAAAACACCGCTTCTACCAGCTTTTCGAATGCGTCCGCCCGATGGCTAATCGCGTGCTTTTCTTGTGGGTCGAGTTCGGCAAATGTCTGCATTCGTCCAGCGGGCACGAAAACCGGGTCATAGCCAAAACCGAGTTTGCCGCGGGGCGGCCATGTCAGACTGCCCTGTACACAGCCTTCGAAAACTTCTTCATGCCCGTCGGGCCATGCGAGTGCGAGCGTGCAGATGAAATAGGCGCTTCGGTCGGTGTCCGGGCCAAGCTCAGCCAGTTTGCCTTCGACCTTGCCCATCGCCATATACCAGTCGCGCCCCGGGCCGCCTTCGAAAACCTGCTTTTCTGCCCAGTCGGCGGTGTAGACTCCGGGCGCATTACCGAGTGCGGCCACACACAATCCGCTGTCGTCGGCCAAGGCCGGCAGGCCGGAACCCTGTGCCGATGCATGCGCTTTCAAAAGTGCATTTTCGGCAAAGGTGGTCCCGGTTTCGTTGGGCTCAGGCAGGCCCAGTTCGCCAGCTGAAACCGGTTCGATCCCGTAAGGTGCCAACAATGCCCGGATTTCCTTCACCTTGCCTGCATTATGGCTTGCAATCACCAGTTGTCCGGGCAAAAGTTTGCGAGGAGTCATATACCAATGGGCCTACTTAACCGCGTCTGCTTGAACAGCAAAAATCCGGTCAGTTCCCATCCGCGCCAGACGTAGCAAGCGAAGTAAAGCCTCTTCGTCGTAAGTCGCATTTTCCGCTGTCGCTTGCACTTCGGCGATTTTCCCACCTTCGAGCAGTACAAAATTGGCATCGGCATCGGCGCTCGAATCTTCGATATAATCCAGATCCAATACAGGCGTGCCATTGTAAATCCCGCATGAAACCGCCGCAACACGTCCGCTGATCGGGTCTTCCTTCACCGCACCTGATGCCATTAAGCCATCAACTGCCAACCGCAACGCAACCCAGGCACCGGAAATCGCCGCCGTCCGCGTCCCGCCATCGGCCTGCAACACGTCGCAATCGAGCGTAATCTGATGCTCGCCGAGCTTCTTCATATCGACAATCGAACGTAAAGAACGCCCAATAAGCCGCTGAATTTCCTGTGTACGACCCGACTGTTTGCCCTTTGCCGCTTCACGCTGGCCGCGCGTATGCGTAGCGCGGGGTAGCATCGAATATTCCGCGGTCACCCAGCCTTCGCCTTTACCGCGAAGCCAAGGTGGCAATCGGTCCTCGACGCTGGCGGTCACCAGGACGCGGGTGTCGCCAAAACCGATCAGGCAGCTGCCTTCGGCATGTTTGGTGAAATGGGTTTCAATCGAAATGGGACGCATTTCGTCGGGTGCACGGCCGGATGGGCGCATGATATTCTCCTGATAACGGGTTGAAGGCCGCCATAACCTCCCCCGCTTGCTTTGCAAGCGTGCTCCGCTACATCTATCAATGTGAGCCACACCCCTATCAACGAACTCAACGACCGCACCCGCAACATTTTCCGGATGGTGGTCGAAAGCTATCTCGAAAGCGGTGCACCTGTGGGATCGCGAACGATATCGAAATTTCCGGGGTTGAACCTGTCGCCAGCGTCGATCCGCAATGTAATGCAGGATCTGGAAGAAGCTGGCCTGCTCGCCGCGCCGCATACCAGCGCTGGGCGCATGCCGACCGAGAGCGGGCTTCGGTTATTCGTCGACGGCATGATGCAGGCAGCGGAGCCTTCAGTTGAAGAACGCCGCGCGATTGAATCGCAGATCCGGGGTGAGGGACCAATTGAGGAAGCGCTGGCTGCAGCAACCTCCGTGCTGTCGGGGCTGTCGGCCTGCGCTGGCATTGTGCTGGTGCCCAAGCGCGATGCAGTGATGAAATCGTTCAGCTTCGCGCGGCTGTCGGGAACTCAGGTCTTGGCAATCATGGTTGGAACCGACAACAGTGTTGAGAACCGCGTGGTCGGGACTGACGCGTCGGTCAGCGATAGTGCGCTGGTTGAGGCGTCTAATTACATTTCGGCGCGTTTGTCGGGACTGACGCTTTCCGAGGCGCTGTTACGCCTCGATGGCGAGATCAGGGCCGAGAAAGCCGAGCTTGATAATGCCAGCGAAAAATTGGTGCGCGATGGCCTCGCGATCTGGTCGCTTGATGCCAATGACCGTCCGGTGCTGATCGTGCGCGGGCAATCGAATCTGATCGACGAGGCAGCTGCGGCTGATCTTGATCGCGTTCGGCAATTGCTTGACGAGTTGGAGAGCAAGGAGGAAATTGCGCGGCTGGTCGATAGCGCGCGTGATGCGCAATCGACGCGGATTTTTATCGGATCGGAGAATAATCTGTTTTCGCTATCGGGTTCGTCGGTCATCGCCGCACCCTATCGCGAGGCGGGCGGAAAGGTCGTTGGCGTCGTCGGCGTAATTGGCCCCACGCGGCTGAATTACGCGCGGATCGTGCCGATGGTCGATTTTACCGCGCAGGCGCTGGGTCGCCTAATTAAATGACGTTCGGCTTGATGAAATAAAATTGCTTTCTATATGCGCAAGGCAACGCGCAGCGGGACCCGCTGCTCAATATATGGGTTAACAGGGTTATGACTGACAAGAAAAACGAAGCAGCCGACATCGCGGTCGAAAAAGAATTGGAGGGCGTGCCCGAGCATCTTAAGGATGATGCGCCCGAGACGGCGAATGGCTCCGACGCCAAAATCGCTGAGTTGGAAGAGGCGTTGGCCACTGCTAAGCAGGAAGTGCTTTACGCGCAGGCCGAAACGCAGAATGTGCGCCGCCGGATGGAAAAAGAAGCGCAGGATGCGCGTGCTTATGCCGCGACCGGCTTTGCCCGCGACGTGCTGTCGGTATCGGACAACCTTACCCGCGCATTGGAGGCGATCCCTGCCGAGATGCGCGAAAGCGAGGCGATGAAGGGCCTTGTCGTTGGTCTCGAAGCCACCGGCCGCGAGCTGGAAAGCGT
>LNFM01005806.1_pt1 | contig 28609 bp, 25 predicted proteins | sample 596031 | NCBI WGS metagenome assembly LNFM01 (sample SAMN04254537, study PRJNA301005) | activated carbon metagenome | isolation source: dual media filters at the Ann Arbor, Michigan drinking water treatment plant | place: USA: Ann Arbor
GCGGCAAGGGCGTGCCCTGTGTCTATCAGCCCCTGAAGGAAGGCTATCGCGCCTGGGGCGGCGGCCTGGCTTTGGCCAAGCATCTGCAGGGCGCGCAGCTCGACGCGGCCTACGACTATATCAACTGGTACCTGTCTGGCTGGGTCGGCGCCTTCCTCAACCGCCAGGGCTACTATTCGGCGGTGCTGGAAACGGCCAAGGCCAACATGACGGCCGACGAATGGGGCTTCTGGATGGAAGGCAAGCCGGCGCAGGGCGACATCAAGAACCCGCAGGGCCAGATCGTTGAGAAGGCCGGCGCGGTGCGCGACGGCGGCTCGTTCTACGACCGCATGGGCGCGGTTGCCTGCTGGAACGCGGTGATGGATGAGGACCGTTACATGGTCCAGAAGTGGAACCAGTTCATCGCGGCCTGATCGTTTCGAATATTGCGTTTAACCCTCTCACCCTGCCTCTCCCCCTAGCGGGGGAGAGGGGGCATGAAAAGATGAACCGCGTAAAGATCTGGGTCACCTACCTGCAGGTCGCGCCGCTCGCGCTGGTGTTCCTGCTGTTCCTCATCGTCCCGATCTCCACGATCGTGGTGGTGAGCTTCTTCGACTACAATACGACCCAGATCATCCCGGCCTTCCTGCTGCAGAACTACGAGGAGCTGCTGCTCTCGCCGGTGACCTGGCGGACCTACCAGCAGACGATCCAGTTCGCGGTGATCACCTGGGCGCTCACCCTCGGCATCGGCTTCACCGTCGCGTACTTCGTGGCCTTCCACGTGCGCTCGCCCACGATTCAGACGGTGCTGTTCCTGCTCTGCACCATCCCGTTCTGGACCTCCAACGTCATCCGCATGATCTCGTGGATTCCGTTCCTGGGGCGCCACGGTCTTGCCAACACGACGCTGATGAACCTCGGCCTGATCAGGGAGCCGCTCGAGTTCCTGCTCTATTCCGATTTCTCGGTCGTGCTGGCCTATGTTCACCTCTACACGCTGTTCATGGTGGTGCCGATCTTCAACTCGATGATGCGCATCGACCGCAGCCTGCTCGAAGCCGCGCGCGACGCCGGCGCGAGCGGCTGGCAGACGCTGGTCAACGTCATCCTGCCACTGTGCAAACCCGGCATCGCCATCGGCTCGATCTTCGTCGTCGCCATCGTCATGGGAGACTTCGTCACCGTGCGCATGATGAGCGGGGGCCTGAGCGCCTCGGTCGGTCTGATGATGGCAAACGCCATGTCGCTGCTGCAGTATCCCGCCGCCGCGGCCAACGCGGTGATCCTGCTCCTGCTGGTCCTGTTCATCGTCGCGGCCATGATGCGCCTGGTCGACATCCGCAAGGAGCTGTGACGTGACGCACCGCAAGCGCGGTCCCGCCTTCTGGTTTCTCGGCGCCTTCTTCTGCCTGTTCGTGCTGTTTCTCTACGGCCCGACGCTGACCATCCTCATCCTGTCGTTCCAGGGACCGTCGGGCGGGCTCACCTTCCCGATGAACGGCGTGTCGCTGCACTGGTTCAAGAACCTGTTCGAGAAGCAGATGGTGGGGGACTTCGCGGGCTCGCTGCAGCGCTCGATGATCCTGGGCGTCGCGGTCATGCTGGTGACGGTCGTCGCTTCCTTCTCGGCGGGGCTGGCCTTCCGCTCGCGCTTCCGCGGCTCGGGCATCATCTTCTATCTCGCCATCGCCAGCCTGATCGTGCCCTCGATCCTGATCAGCCTGGGCATCGGCCTGCTCTACCGCGTGCTGGGCTGGGATCCCGCCTGGTACAGCTCGGCCTTCGGCGCGCACCTGACCTGGACCCTGCCGTTTGGCCTGCTGATCATGTTCGCCGTCTTCAACCGCTTCGACCGGCGCTACGAGGAGGCGGCACGCGACCTCGGCGCATCCTCGTGGCAGACGATCCGGCATGTCGTCGTCCCGATCCTGCTGCCGAGCCTGATCGGCGTCGGCCTGTTCGGCTTCACGCTCTCCTACGACGAGTTCGCGCGCAGCCTCTATACGGCCGGCACGTTCAACACCCTGCCGCTCGAGATCTATGGCATGACCACCAATGTGACGACGCCGGTGCTCTATGCGCTCGGCACGGTGACGACGGGCGTCTCCTTCGTCGTGATCGCGCTCGCGCTGCTGTCGGTCACATGGCTGCGGCGCCGACGCGCCCGCCATGGCAGCGATGCCGGAAAGGCCGCCTGATGACGCGTCGTGCAAGAGTGCTGCGCCTGTCGACGGCGGGCCCGCAGGATACGGCGCCGCTCACCGCCGCCATCGCGTCGGGGGAGGTTGACCCAACGACCATCGTGGCCATCGTCGGCAAGACCGAAGGCAATGGCTGCGTCAACGATTTCACCCGCGGCTACGCCACCTTGGCGTTGAAGCTGGCGCTGGCCGAGGCGCTGGGCTGTCCGCTGGCAGAGATCGAGAAGCGGGTGGCCATCGTGATGTCGGGCGGCACCGAGGGCGGGCTGTCGCCGCACCTGATCGTCTTCTGTCGCGAGAACGCGCCGCCGCCGGCCTCGACCGGCCCGCGACTGGCGATCGGCGTTGGCCTGACCCGAGCGTTCGCGCCAGAGGAGATCGGCCGGGCGCCGCAGATCGAGGAGACCGCCGCCGCCGTGACTTCGGCCATGAAGGATGCCGGCATCGCCACGCCGCACGATGTCCACTTCGTGCAGATCAAATGCCCGTTGCTGACCAAGGAGCGGATCCAGGACGCCGCAAAGCGCGGCGCCACGACGGCGACCGGCGATACCTACCATTCGATGGCCCTGTCGCGCGGCGCGTCGGCGCTGAGCGTTGCGCTCGCGCTCGGCGAGATCAAGGCCGCGCCGGAAGCCGCGATCTGCCGCGACTGGTCGCTCTATTCGCGGGTCGCCAGCACCTCGGCGGGCGTCGAACTCCTGCGCAATGAGATCGTGGTGCTGGGCAACGCGCACGGCTGGTCCGGCGACCTGCTGATCGATCACGACGTGATGCGCGACGCCATCGATGCCGGTGCGGCGCATCGCATCCTGGGACGGCTCGGCGTGACCGGCGACGATGTCACGGCCGTGCTGGCCAAGGCCGAAGCCGCGCCCTCGGGAGCGATCCGCGGGCGGCGGCACACGATGCTGGACGACAGCGACATCCACTCGACCCGACACGCAAGGGCACTGGTGGGCGGCGTACTGGCCGGCGTGATCGGAGACACGATGCTCTACGTTTCCGGCGGCGCCGAGCACCAGGGCCCGGCCGGCGGCGGGCCGATCGCGATCATTGGGCGGGTCTGAGCGGCTGGGTTAAGCTAGCCGCATGACCGAAACGAGCCCCTACGATCTCCTCGGCGTGCGCCGCCGCATCAATGCCGCCGGTGCGCTGACGCGGCTGGGCGGGGCGGTGATGGCCCCCGAAGTCGTCGCCGCCATGGCCGCGGCCTCGCGCGCCTCGGTCGACATCGGCGAACTGCAGGACGCCGCCAGCGACCGCATCGCCGCGGCGACGGGCGCGGAGGCGGGGCTTGTGACCACGGGCGCGGCTGCAGCCCTCACGCTCGCGGCGGCTGCTTCCATCGCGCGTTGGGACATCGCGAAGATGGCGGCGCTGCCCCATGCCGGCGCCTTCCCGCACGACATCCTGGTCCCGCGCACCCAGCGCACGGGTTACACGCATGCGCTGGCGGCGTCGGGGGCGCGGCTGGTCGATATCGGCCACAATGATCGGGGAACGGGCGCGGGCGTGCGCGGGCTCGAAGCGTGGGAGATCGAGACGGCGCTCTCACCGTCGGTCGTCGCGATGGCCTTCTCGGTCAATGCGGCGAGCATCGTCGACCTGCCGACCGCGGTCGCGACTTGTCGCGCCAACGGCATTCCCCTGATCGTCGACGCGGCGGCACAGCTCCCGCCCAAGGAGAACCTGCGGCGCTTCATCGACATGGGCGTCGACCTCGTGATCTTCTCCGGCGGCAAGGCACTGGGTGGTCCGCAGGCATCCGGCATCCTCGCGGGACGGCGCGACCTCGTGGCCTCGGCGCTGCTGCAGCAGCTCGACATGGACGTGGCGCCTGACACCTGGATGGCGCCGCGACTCGTCGACCGGGCGAACCTGCGCGGTGTTCCGCATCACGGGATCGGCCGCGGCTTCAAAGCCGGCAAGGAGGAGATCGTGGGACTGCTCGTGGCGCTGGAGCGCTTCCAGAAGGCCGACGATGCAGCCGCCAACGCCGCGCTCCAGGCGCGGCTGGAAGCGATTGCGGCTTTGCTGCACGAGTTCGACGTGAAGCTGGTGCCGGCGGCGCAGACCGGGCGCGTTCCCGTGCTGGAGATTGCGGTGCGCGATGCGCTCGCCGTCAGTGCCAGGCTGCAGAGGGGTGATCCGCCGGTCCACCTGTCGGAGCGGCACGCCGCGCGCGGCGTGCTCACGCTAGACCCGCAAGTCCTCCTGCCCGAACACGACGCGCCGCTCGCGGCGGCACTTCGTGCTGTTCTTCAGTCGACCATTGCCTGACCGTCGTCGCGATGTTTGATCCCAGGATTTGATAGTGCACCCTTGTCGGCCGATTTGAGGGATGCACTATGGGACAGGTTCTTCACGGCTGCGCCACAACGACAGAGGCGATCCGTCGACTGATACAGCATAGTCAAGAGAGCCTGAGGATATTTCCAAACGATACGGCATCAATCCCAAGACCGTTGCCAAGTGGAAGAAGCGCCGCTCTGTTGCCGATCTGAAGACGGGTCCGAAGAAAGCTAAGTCGACAGTGCTTTCGAGCGGGGATGAGGCGATCATCGTCGCCTTCCGCAAGCACACGCTCTTGCCCCTCGACGATTGCCTCTACGTCCTTCAGGCCACGATACCGCACCTCACCCGCTCGTCCTTGCACCGCTGTCTCCAGCGTAAGACCAAATGGGGCGAATGCATCGCCACCACGGGAGAAGTGCGTCTGAGTGACAAGAAAAATGAGCCGAATCGACGGGTCAGGCGTCGCTTTGGGCGGTGAACACGGCAGGAGCGCCGGGAGAAAGGTGCCGGCCGACCATAGATTCCCCGAAACTCGGCGGAATGATAGGACTTACCCCGGTCCGCAGCTTCATCCGAGGAATGTCGGACTACAAGGGAAAGGGCATCAAGCTCGCCCCCGCCACGCTGCCAAAGTAGCCGTCGAGCTTGCGGTCCGGTTGCGCAGACCATATGAATTGGGACCAAGTAGGGCCGCCGCGTCAGCGAGCCCAGCATAGGGAGGATTCACATGAAGTATCTGCGTCGCGGCCTGATCGCTGCCGCCATCACCCTCACCGCTGCGACGGCTCTCGCACAGCCCAAGACCATGACACTCGGAACCGCTTCGGTCGGCGGCACCTACTTCGTCTATGGCGGCGTGGTGGCGAAGATTCTCACGGACAAGACCGGAATTCAGGTCTCGACCCAGCAGACCCAGGGTCCAAACCAGAACGTCATTCTGGTGGAAGACGGCAAGATTGAACTGGGCATGACCACCATGGGCATCGCTCTCCAGGCATGGACCGGCACCGGTGACTGGACCAAGGGCAAGAAGTACGAGGCCATCCGCGCCTTGTTCCCGATGTACGACACGCCGCTGCAGTGTGTGGCTCTCAAGAAGTCAGGAATCACCAGCTTCAAGCAGCTCGACGGAAAGACTGTCGGTGTGGGCCCCAAGGCCGGTACGCCTGGCACCTATCTCCCGCTCATCTTCGATGCCCTCGGCATGAAGGCCACGATCCGCAACGGCCAGGGCGCCGACATGGGCAGCCAGCTCGGTGACGGCATCCTCGATGCCTTCTGCTTCGGGGCCGGCCTGCCGATCCCGATCTTCTCCCAGCTCGACGCCGAGAAGGAGGTCGTGTTCTTCACTTGGACCGACGCGGAGCGCGATGCAATCCGCAAGAAGATGCCGGAGTTCTCGGACACGGTGATCCCCAAGGGCACCTACAAATCGATGGCCGCCGACCAGAAGACGATCGGCCTCTACAATTTTGCCATCGCCAACAAGAGCATGTCGGACGATGTGGCCTACCTCGTCACCAAGACGATCCTCGAGAACAACGCCGCCATGATGCAGGGCCATGCGGCCGCGTCCGAGACGATTGCGGCCAACGCCAAGGCCAACACCTTCCTGCCGTTCCACCCCGGGGCGGTGCGCTACTACAAGGAGAAGGGCATCCAGCTCCCGGCAGCCACGATGCCGAAGTGACCCGACCCTGGCGCTTCGGTCCGGCCTAAAAGACCGGATCGCAGGCCCCACGACAGAACGCCCGCTCCCTTCGGAGCGGGCGTTTTGCTAAGAAGCAAGCGACAGGGGCATGGGCGACCGCGGCGATAGTCCGCGGCGGTCACGGGGAGGCAGGATGGCGGGGACCAAGATTCAGGCAACGGCCGACGCAAGCGATGTCGGGCAAGTCGATGTCGACGACCTCGAATACGCCGGCGGCCGCCGCGAGCAGCGGCCGTGGGAGCAGAAGCTGTTCTTCTGGCTGTGCGCCGCGTTTTCCGGCTTTCACCTGTGGGTGTTGGTGGGGCCCGTCATCGTCAGGGAGATCGATACCGCCTTCGGGCTGGGACAGGTCTTCTTTCGCGCGGTCGCCGCCAATATCGACCAGGAGTTGTTCCGGGCCATCCACCTTGCCTGGGGCGCCACCCTTGGTTTCGGCTTCTACAGCATCGCCAAGGGCCGAGGCACGCGGGGCATACCCTGGTACGACTGGCTGTTCATGCTGGGCGCTCTGGGCTGCGCCGTCTACATGTGGCGCAACCTCGACGAGCTGCAGATGAACCAGGGTGCGCTCTACAGCACGCCCGACCTGATTTACAGCCTGGTCGGCCTGGTCGTGGTGTTCGAGTTCACGCGCCGGACCGCCGGTAACGCCCTGACCATCATCGCGGGCGCATTCATCCTGTACGCCATGTTCGGCCACGTCTTTCCCGAGGGCTCGCCGCTCTATCACAACAAGTCGCTCAGGGATCTCTGGTTCACCTTCCCCTACATCTACAGCAACCTCGGCATCTTCGGCCCGACGCTCGAAGTATCGTCGACCTTCATCATTATGTTCACGGTGTTCGCCGCTTTCCTCGGACGCTCCAAGGCGGGCGAGTACTTCAACAATCTGGCGGTGGCGCTGGTCGGCTGGGCGCGCGGCGGGCCGGCCAAGGTCGCCGTGCTGTCGGGCGTCATGTTCGGCTCGGTGAGCGGCTCGTCGGTGGCCAATGTCGTCGCCTCGGGAGCGGTCACGATCCCCATGATGCGGCGCGTCGGCTACGACCGGAACACCGCCGGCGCCATCGAGGCGACGTCGTCGACGGGCGGACAGATCACGCCGCCGGTGCTGGGCGCCGCCGCCTTCATCATGGCCGAGGCGACCGGCATCAAGTATGCCGAGATTGCCGCGGCCGCGATCATCCCCTGCCTGCTGTTCTACATCGCCTGCTACGCCCACTGCGACCTGCACGCCGCCAAGCACGGCCTGCGCGGCCTGCCGCGTGCCGAGCTGCCGCGGCTCGGACCGTTGCTGATCAAACTCTACATGCTGGCGCCCATAGCGGTGCTGATCTGGGCATTCGTCACCGGCTACTCGGCTTTCCTGGCGGCTGGCTTCGGCATGGCGCTGTGCGTCGCCGTGAGCTGGCTGAACGGCTTTCGCCGTGAAGACGGAGGGCTGCGATGGCGGCGCGGCGATGACGTGATGGGCGGACGCGCCATCGTCGAGGCGCTGGAGGCAGGCGCCAAGGACTGCATCCAGCTCGTGGCGGTGTGTGCCGCCGCCGGCATCATCGTCGGCGTCATCGCACTCACCGGCGTCGGTGGCCGCTTCGCCCAGATCATGCAGGCGATCGCCGGCCAGAACCAGCTTCTCGCCATGATCTTCACCATGGTGATCATCACCATCCTCGGCATGGGCATGCCCACCACCGCGGCATACGCGATCGGTGCGGCGGTGGTGGCGCCGGGCCTGCAACAGATCGGCGTGCCCAAGCTCGTGGCCCACATGTTCATCTTCTACTTCGCCGTATTGTCGGCGATCACGCCGCCGGTCGCGGTGGCCTCGTTCGCCGCCGCCGGCATGTCCAAGGGCGATCCGTGGAAGACGTCGTGGATCGCCGTGAAGATGGGGCTGGCAACCTTCCTGGTGCCGTTCATGTTCTTCTACAGCCCGGCGCTGCTGGGCCAGGGCAGCTTCTGGGAGATCGCCCATGTCTTCGTCACCGCCGCGGCCGGCGTCTGGCTGCTCGCCTGCGCCACCGAGGGATGGCTGACCGAGGCGCTGTCGCCAATGCCACGCGCGATCCTCGCCACGGCCGCGATCTGCCTGATCATCCCGGGCACGGTCACCGACGTCGCCGGCATTCTCCTGGCGGCGACCGCCTGGGCCCTCCAGCACTATGTCTTCCGGACACGCCACGCCTGACGCCATCGCCTACATCAGCCGCGACACCGACGGCGTTTTCTGGAACAAGGTCCTCGAAGCGGGTCTCGGCCCGATCGATTTCCGTACCCTCGACAAGCTCGGCAACAAGGACGACATCGAGGTCGCGCTGGCTTGGAAGCTGCCGCGCGGGCTGATCGGCTCGTTTCCCAACGTCAAGCTGATCGTCTCGCTCGGCATGGGCGTCGACCATCTGCTGGCCGACGACCAGCTCCCGGCCGGCGTGCCGATCGTGCGCATCATGGATGACGGACTCGTCGGCCAGATGAGCGAGTACGCGATCTACTGGGCGCTGCGGCATCACAGGGACATCGACAAGTATGCCGCCCGCCAGCAGGCCAAGCGCTGGCAGCCCGAGGAGTTCGTCGACACCATCCACCGCCGCGTCGGTGTGCTGGGCCTCGGCACGATCGGGCAGGACACCACCAGGAAGTTCGCCCTGCTGGGCTTCCCGACGATGGGCTGGAGCCGCACGCCCAAGGCGGTACAGTGCGTCAAGACCTTCCACGGCCCCGACGGGCTGGATCGGCTGCTGGCGAGAGCGAACACCTGGTCAACGTGCTGCCGCTCACCCGCGACACGAACGGCGTGCTGAACGCCGGCGCCTTGGCGAAGCAGCCGAAGGGCGCCTAATCTGTTCAACATGGCGCGCGGCGGCCACATGGTCGACGAGGCGCTGCTGGCCGCACTCGACTCAGGCCATCTCGCCGGTACGGCGCTCGACGTGTTCAACATCGAGCCGCTGCCGCCGGACCATCGCTACTGGACGCCGCCAGGGCGCAGGTCACGCAGCACATTGCGGGCGCCACCAATCCGCGCACCGCCTCGCCGTCTTCGGGCCCGCCCGGCCGGCTGGCATTGTTCCAGACCATCATGTCGAAATGCGCCCACGGCACGTCGTTGGGCACGAGCTCCTTGAGATAGAGCGCGGCGGTGATGGCGCCGCCGAACGCCCCTGAAGAGACGTTCTTGATGTCGGCCACTTAGCTGTCGAGCTGCCGCCGGTAGCCCGGAAAGAGGGGCGTCCGCCCTTCATCCAAGTCTGCGCCCGTAGCCCATCCGCGTTTCAGACGCTACGTTTCGATGATGAAGCTACAGTCCCACGGTCGTTATGACTACGTCCCTTTGCGAGGCCGACCTGATTATTCGTGGCCCAGCCATCGCAGGCTGGCCGTTTATTTCGCACTGAACCTCGAGCACTTCTCGTTCGGCGAGGGGCTGGGAGCGGAGCTGGCGCCCGGCGGCCCGCAACCCGACATCCTCAACTATGCCTGGCGCGACTACGGAAATCGCGTCGGCGTCTGGTACATGCTCGATGTCTTCGACGAGCTTCGTCTGCCGCTGGCGGCCCTCGTGAACAGTGCGATGTATGACTATGCTCCGCAACTCGTGGCAGCTTGCCGTACCCGCGGCGATGAGATCGTGGGACATGGCCGCACGAATGCCGAACGCCAGGGTATCCTAGACGAACCGGCTGAAAAGCTGCTCATAAAGGAGGCGACCGACCGGATCGCGGCGGAAGAGGGCCGTCCGCCAGAGGGCTGGCTCGGCCCGTGGATTTCGCACAGCCATGTGACGCCCGACCTTCTGGCGGAGGCGGGCTACGGCTACATGCTGGACTGGTGTATGGACGACCAGCCTGTCTGGTTTCGCTGCCGTGGTGAGAAGCGTATCCTCTCTGTGCCCTATCCGCAGGAAGCCAACGACATCCCCTCGATCGTCGGCCGTAAGGACGGGGCCGCCCAGTTCGCCGAAATCCTGATCGACCAGTTCGACGAGATGATGGAGCTGTCGAAGGCGCGGCCGCTCGTCATGGGCATCGCACTGCACGCCTATATCGTGGGCCAGCCGCACCGTCTGCGGCACCTCAAGCGTGCGCTGCGTCACATCGCGAAACATCGCGACCGCATCTGGCTCACGACGCCGGGCGCCATCGCCCGGCATTGCCTGTCTCTTCCCCCCGGTATCGTTCCCTAGGAGTCCCATGCGTCTGTTCACGGCCACGTTGGCGACCGAGACCAACACCTTTTCTCCCCTCCCGACCAGCCTGGAAAATTATCGCGAGTCGGTGTTCTTCCGGGCCGGCGAGCATCCGGCCGATGCGCCGCGCATGTGCACCGCGCCGCTGTTCGTGGCGCGCGCCCGGGCGAGGGAAGAGGGCTTCGAACTGATCGAGGGAAGCTGCTTTGCCGCTAGCCCCGCCGGCACGACCAACCGTGCCGACTACGAGACCATGCGCGACGAGATCCTGGGCCAGCTCGAGGCGGCGCTGCCGGTCGACGGGCTCCTGCTGGGTCTCCATGGCGCGATGGTCGCGCATGGCTACGACGACGTCGAAGGCGACATCATCGAGCGGTGCCGGGCCCTCGTGGGGCCCAAATGCGTGATCGGCGTCGAGCTCGACCCGCACTGCCATCTGACGATGAAGCGCGTCTCCAACGCCGACATCATCGTCCTTTACAAGGAGTTTCCCCACACCGACGTCGTCGCGCGGGCCGAGGACGTGCTCGACCTCGTTCTGGCCACCCTGCGCGGCAAGGTGAAGCCCGTGATGTCGGTCTATGATTGCCGCCAGATCCAGAGCTATCCGACGACGATCCAGCCGATGCGCGGCCTCGTCGACCGCCTCATGGCGATGGAAGGCAAGGACGGGATCCTGTCCGTGTCGATCGCGCACTGCTTCCCCTACGGCGACGTGCCCGAGATCGGCACGCGCGTGCTGGTGATCGCCGACGGCGACAAGAAGAAGGCCGATGCGCTGGCGACGCAGCTGGGCGAGGAACTCGTGGGGCTGCGCGGCAAGACGGCACCGCAGTCCCTTGGCATCGCTGCGGGCGTCAGCGAGGGCGTGGCCTTCAACGACCTGCCGGTCGTGATCGCCGATCCGTCGGACAATGCCGGCGGCGGCGCGCCGTCGGACAATACCGATATCCTGCGGCACCTGATCGAGAAGAACGTCGAAAGTGCCTGCCTCGGTCCGATCTGGGACCCGATCGCCGTCCGCATCTGCTTCGACGCAGGACTCGGGGCGCGGATCGGCCTGCGGTTCGGCGGCAAGATCGCACCGAGTTCCGGCCAGCCGGTCGATGCCGAGGTCGAGATCGTGGGCCTGAAGCGCGATGCCTGGCAGAAATTCGGGCCGACGCAGGTGCCGGTGGGCGACTGCGCGGCGGTGCGCATCGGCGGGGTCGAGGTCGTCCTGAACGCCAAGCGTACGCAGGCGACCGGGCTCGAGCTTTTCACCAATGTCGGGATCGACCCGACCCGGCGGAAGATCGTGGTCGTGAAGTCGACCAACCACTTCATGGCGGCCTACGGGCCGATCGCCAAAAAGGTGATCTACGTCGAATCGAGCGGCCCGCTGCCGCGCGACCACCGCAAGGTCCCCTACACGAAGGCCGAGCGTCCGATCTGGCCGCTCGACGAACATGCCGCGCCGCGGGGCCTGATCTACTAGCCGGGAAGCTGGACAAAGCGGAGCGCTGCTTTGCATACTCGCTGCGGGGAGTAAGGGAGTTCAAGACATGTTCAAACGCATCTTGGCGGGCGCGCTCGCGCTGGCCGTTCCCTTCGCCGCGGGCCAGGCGATGGCGCAGGAGAAAGTCCTCAAGGCCGTGATGCATGCCGACGTGCGTGTCATCGATCCGATCTGGACGACCCAGACGATTGCCAACATCCACGGCATGCTGGTGTACGACACGCTCTTCGGCAACGACGCGCAGATGCGTCCGCAGCCGCAGATGGTCGGCAAGTACGAGATCAGCCCGGACAAGCTCACCTACACCTTCACGCTGCGCGACAACCTGAAATTCGGTGATGGCTCTCCGGTCACGACCAAGGACGTCATCGCCTCGCTCAAGCGCTGGGGCGCCAAGGACGGCGTCGGCCAGCGGCTGATGAGCTACGTCGACAAGATGGAGGCGGTCGACGACAAGACCTTCCGCATGGTGCTCACGAAGCCCTATGGCATGGTGCTGGAGTCGCTCGGCAAGACCAACTCCTCGGTCGCCGTGATCATGCGCGAGCAGGAGGCCAAGACCGATCCGCAGACGCAGGTGAAGGAGGCGGTCGGTTCCGGCCCGTTCAACTTTGCCAAGGACCAGTGGGTGCCGGGCAGCAAGGCCGTATACGTCAAGAATCCCCACTACGTGCCGCGGCCGGGCAACGAGCCGGCCTCGTCCTTCGCGGGCACCAAGTATGCCGGCGTCGACCGCATCGAGCTGGTCTGGATCTCGGACTCGCAGACCGCCATGTCGGCGCTCATCAACGGCGAGATCGACTTCGTCGAGGCGCCGCAGATCGACTTCCTGCCGATGCTCGAAAAGGCGCGTGGCGTGAAGCTGATGAAGACCGGCAACCTCGATAGCACGGTCGGCATGATCCGGCTCAACCATCTCCACCCGCCCTTCAACAATCCGAAGGCGCGGCAGGCGCTCTACCACCTGATCAACCAGGAAGACTTCCTGCGCGCCATCGTGGGCAATCCGGAATACTACAAGGTCTGCCACGGCCTGCTGACCTGTGGCTCGCCGCTGGCCAACGACGGCGGCAGCGCCATGCTGAAGGACTACAATCCGAAAAAGGCGCTGCAGCTGCTGAAGGAGGCCGGCTACAACGGGGAGCCGATCGTCGTTCTGCAGGCGACCGACCACAACACCATCACACCGGCGACGCAGGTGCTCGTGCAGGCGATGCGCGAGGCCGGCATCAACGTCGATGCCCAGGCGATGGACTGGGGCACGGTGGTGACGCGGCGCGCCAAGAAGGACCCGCCGGCGCAGGGCGGCTGGAACATCTTCGTCACGACCACGGGCGGCGTCGGGTCCTCGAATCCGGTCCTGCACACCTGGCTGGGCGCGGCCTGCGACAAGGGCCTGTTCGGCTGGCCCTGCGACGCCAAGATCGAGGAACTGCGCAACGCCTATGCCTTCGCGCAGACCGACGAGGAGAAGAAGAAGATCGCGACCGAGTTGCAGACGCGTGCCCTCGAGCAGGTCGTCTACATTCCGTTCGGCCAGTGGACGGTGCCGCTCGCCTACCGGGCCGACCGTCTCGAGGGGATCGTCCCCAACACCGGCCTCGCCGTGCTCTGGAACATCAAGAAGAAGTGACGAGCCCAGCTCGTCATCCCGACCGGAGCGAAGCGTAGTGGAGGGATCTCTCAGAGTGTTCGGCAGAAAAGAGACCCTTCGGCTTCGCTCCGCTTCGCTCAGGGCGATGGCTTCGCCATCGTGACCGCGTACATCGTGCGTCGCCTGTTCGCCACCCTGCCGGTCATGGCGGTGGTGGCGATCTTCGTCTTCTTCCTGATCCGCTTCGCGCCCGGGGATCCCGCGGCGATCATCGCGGGCGAGGACGCGACGGCCGAGGCCATCGCTCAGGTCCGGATGAAGCTCGGCCTCGACCGGCCCGTGCTGGAGCAGTTCGCGATCTGGAGCCTGCAACTGTTGCAGGGCGATCTCGGCATCTCGATCTTCTCCAATCTGCCGGTGACGCGGCTGATCGCCCAGCGGCTGGAGCCGACCCTGGCGCTCACGCTCTCGACGCTGTTCGTGGCGGTGGCGCTCGCCGTCCCCATTGGCGTGGTGGCCGCCTGGAAGGCGCGCAAGCTCGTCGACCGGCTGGTCATGGGCTTTGCCGTTCTGGGCTTCGCCATGCCGGTCTTCGTGCTGGCCTACATCCTCATCTATTTCTTCGCCGTGCAGTGGAGGCTCCTGCCGGTGCAGGGCTATGCGCCGATCAGCGAGGGCTTCTGGCCCTTTGCCGAGAGCCTGATCCTGCCGTCGGTGGCGCTCGGGGTCACCTACATGGCGCTGATCGCCCGTATCACGCGCGCCTCGATGCTGGAGGTGCTGGCGCAGGACTATATCCGGACCGCCAACTCGAAGGGCCTCGCGACCGACCGCGTGCTGCTGCTGCACGCGCTGAAGAACGCCGCGGTGCCCATCGTCACGGTGATCGGCATCGGAATCGCGCTGCTGATCTCGGGCGTCGTCATCACCGAGACGGTCTTCAACATCCCGGGGCTCGGCCGCCTCACCGTCGATGCCGTGCTGAAGCGCGACTATCCTGTGGTGCAGGGGCTGATTCTGGTGTTCGCCGGCGCCAAGGTGCTGGTGAACCTCGTCATCGATATTTCCTATGCCTTTCTCGATCCACGGATCCGGTACTGAACCATGGCCGTGACCGCCGAAGACCTCGCCCCCGACATCCGCCGGTTCTCCCTCTGGACGGCGGTTCGGCGCAATCCCACCATCGCGATCGGCGCCGTCCTGCTCGCCGTCCTGCTGGTGATCGCGATCTTCGCGCCGTGGATCGCGACCAGCGACCCGCTCAAGATCGTACCGGTCAACCGGCTGCGCCCGCCCTCGGAGCGCTGGTGGTTCGGGACCGACCAGTTCGGCCGAGACGTCTTTTCCCGCACCGTCTACGGCGCGCGCATCTCGCTGATCGTCGGCCTCTCGGTCGCCATCATCTCGAGCGCGCTCGGCCTCGCGCTGGGGCTGGCCTGCGGCTACTTCCGCCGCGTCGACGGCGTGGTGATGCGCGTCATGGACGGGCTCATGGCCATCCCGTCGATCCTGCTCGCCATCGCGCTGATCACGCTCTCGCGGCCGGGGCTCGGCATCGTGATCGTGGCCATCGTCATTCCGGAGGTGCCGCGCATCGTGCGTGTGGTGCGGGCCGTGGTGCTGTCGATTCGCGCCCAGCCCTACATCGAAAGCGCCATCGCGGGCGGCACGAAGAACTGGAAGCTGCTGACGCGCCATATCCTGCCCAACACGCTGGCGCCGCTGATCGTACAGTCGACCTATGTCTGCGCCTCGGCGATGCTGATCGAGGCCGGGCTGAGCTTCCTCGGCGCCGGCGTGCCGCCGGAAGTGCCGAGTTGGGGCAACATCATCGCCCAGGGCCGCAACTTCTTCCAGATCGCGCCCTGGATCGTCCTGATTCCGGGAGGCTTTCTCGCGGTGACCGTGCTGGCGGTCAATCTCCTGGGTGACGGCCTGCGCGACCGGCTCGATCCCCGCCTGGCGAGGCGCTTGTGAACGGCAATCCGGGTCCGATCCTCGAAGTCCGCGACCTGCACACGCAGTTCAGCACCCTGGACGGCGTCGTGCGCGCCGTCGACGGCGTGTCGTTCGACGTGGCCCGCGGCGAGACCCTGGGCATCGTGGGCGAATCGGGCTGCGGCAAGTCGGTGACCGCGATGTCGATCCTGCGGCTGATCCCGCCGGAGACCGGCCGCATCGCCTCGGGCTCGATCAAGTTCGAGGGCGAGGAGCTGACGACCCTCTCCGAGGAGGAGATGAAGCGGCTGCGCGGCCATCGCATCTCGATGATCTTTCAGGAGCCGATGACCAGCCTCAACCCGGTTCTCACCGTCGGTACCCAGATCGCCGAGAACGTCGTGCGTCATCTCGGCGTGTCGTGGAAGGCGGGCCGCGAGCGGGCCTTCGAGATGCTCGACCTGGTGCGCATTGCCGATGCGCGGCGCCGGCTCGACGAGTATCCCCACCAGCTTTCGGGCGGCATGCGCCAGAGGGTCATGATCGCGATGGCGCTGTCCTGCGATCCACAGGTGTTGATCGCCGACGAGCCGACGACGGCGCTCGACGTCACCATCCAGGCTCAGATCCTCGACCTGATGATCGAGCTCAAGGAGAAGACCGGCACCGCCATCGTGCTGATCACGCACGATCTCGGCGTCGTGGCCGAGACAACCGAGCGCGTGGTCGTCATGTATGCCGGCCGCAAGGTCGAGCAGGCGCCGGTCGAGGCCCTGTTCGAGGAGCCGCTGCATCCCTATACGCGCGGCCTGATGGGGGCGATCCCGCGGCTCGACGTCGAGGCCGATGCCGCTGGCACGCGGCCCCGCCTCCAGGAGATCCCCGGCCTCGTACCGATCCTGACCCAGCCGATCGTGGGCTGCGCCTTCGCGCCGCGCTGCGGCTTCGCGACCGACCGCTGCCGAAGCGAGAGGCCGCCGCTGGTCGATGCCGGGGCGGGCCATCTGGTGGCCTGCTGGGAAATCGACCGCGTGCGGAGGGCGGCATGAGCGACGCGCCCGTCCTGCAGGTCGAAGGGCTCGTGAAGCACTTCCCGATCCATGGCGGCCTGCTGCAGCGCCAGGTCGGCGCGGTGAGGGCCGTCGACGGCGTCACCTTCTCGATCCGCCGCGGCGAGACGCTCGGCCTGGTGGGCGAATCGGGCTGCGGCAAGTCGACGATCGGCAAGGTCGTGCTGAAGCTGATCGAGCCCACCGCCGGCAAGATCGTGCTGGCGGGCGAGGACGTGACCGCGCTCAAGCCCGGCGCCATGTGGACCCATCGCCGGCGCATCCAGACGATCTTCCAGGACCCGTACTCCTCGATGAACCCGCGTCTGCCCTCGGGAACCATCGTGGGCGAGCCGCTGGAGAATTTCGGCATCGCCCGGGGCGCGGATCGCGACGAGCGGGTGGCGCAGCTGTTCCGCCGCGTCGGCCTGCGGCCCGAGGCGGCGCGCAAATACGCCCATGAATTCTCCGGCGGCCAGCGCCAGCGGCTGGGCATCGCCAAGGCCCTGTCGGTCAATCCCGATGTGATCGTGGCCGACGAGCCGGTCTCGGCGCTCGACGTGTCGGTGCAGGCGCAGGTGCTGAACCTGCTGATCGACCTGCAGGAGGAATACGGGCTCGCCTATCTCTTCATCAGCCACGACCTGGCGGTCATGCGGCACATCAGCCACCGTATCGCCGTGATGTATCTTGGCCGCATCGTCGAGCTGACCGACAAGCGCACGCTCTTCACGCAGCCGCTGCATCCCTATACCGAGGCGCTGCTGTCGGCTGCGACCGCGCCAGACCCGAAGCGCCGCGGGCAGAGGAAGAAGATCGTGCAGGGCGACGTGCCGAGCCCGGCAAAGCCTCCGCCCGGCTGCCATTTCCACACGCGCTGTCTCTATGCGACCGCCGAATGCCGTGTGACCGACCCGCCGTTGCTCGAGGTGGCGCCCGGCCATCACGTCGCCTGTCTGCGCCGGCCGGTGGGCGGCGATCCGGGACCGCTCACCGCTCCGTAGGGCTGTGTCGCGTCAGGACGGCTCGAACAGCAGGACGACCTGATCCTCGGTGACCGAATCGCCTTCGCCGACCCGAAACTCCACGATCCGGCCCTTCCTGGGCGCCAGGACCGGGATCTCCATCTTCATCGATTCGAGGATGAGCAGAACGTCGTCGGTCTCGACCTCGGCGCCGACGGCTCCCTCGATCTTCCAGACGGTGCCCGAGATTTCCGACTTGAGCGGAACGGCTTTCATGTACGCCTCACTGCGGCTCGATGTTGAGTTCGCGGACGGCCTGCGTGAGCAGCGGGCCCATCTCGCGGATGAAGGTCGCGAAGCTGGCGCGGTCCTGCGCGCCCTCGTCGAGGCCAAACTTGTCGACGAATTCCCGCATGCGCGGCTGCGCGTTCATCTCGACCATTCCGGCCGACAGCGCCTCGATGACCGGTACGGGTGTGCCGGTCGGTGCGACACAGCAGACCATGCTTTCGAGCAGCAGATACGGATGAGTGGCTCCCTGCTCGTGGAAGGTCGCCACGTCGGGCAGTCGGCGCGAGCGCGTCCTGGTCGGCACGGCGACAGGCCTGGCGCTTCCGGCCTGGATCGCCGGCCAGGCACCCTGCAAGGTCGAGCAGGCGGCCTGTGTGACGCCTGCCGAGAGATCGGCCCACATCGGCGCTTCCCCGCGATAGTGGACCGGCTCCATCTGGATGCCGAAGATGTCGTTCAGCTTCATGCAGAAGATGTGGGCAAGCGAGCCGATGCCGGTGGTACCGAAGCTGGTCTTGTTCTTCCTCGCATAGGCGACGAGGGCGGCGAGATCGCTGTTGCCCGGCACCGAAGAGTGGACGCAGAGCGGCACCTTGCCGGCCGAGAGCATGGAGACGGGCGTGAAGTCCTTCGCCGCGTCATAGGGGACGCTCTTGAAGACCACCTGGTTCTGGAACATCGCCGTCGAGTTCGTGAACAGCAGCGTGTAACCGTCGGGTGGTGACTTGGCGACGATGTCGCCGGCGATCATGGAGCCTGCACCCGTGCGATTTTCGACGATGAAGGGCTTGCCATACCTGGTCGCGAAATGCTCCGCGCCCAGGCGGGCGAACAGATCGGTCAATCCGCCGGGCGCATAGCCGCAGACAAACCGCACCGGCCTGCTCGGCCAGTCCGGTGCCTGGCCAAAGGCGCCCGCAGGCATCAATGAGCTCGCCGCCGCGCCGACAGCCATGAAGCGGCGGCGCCTGATCCTTCCGTGGATCGTCATGTTCCTTCTACTGGTTCTTGTCGAGATATCGTATGATACTTGCTGATCGACAAGCAAGTAATCAGTGGATGTTATGCTTTCCTCGACAGAAGAGGCTTCGGTCACGAGGCCGCGTCGCACCCAGGCGACGCGCCGCAAGGAATCGGACCGCCGCATGTTGCGTGCTGCGGCCCGGTTGTTTGCTGAGCGCGGCGTGTCAGGAACGAGCCTGGCCGATGTCGGGGTGGCGGCCGGCTACAGCCGCGGCCTGCCGGTAGAGCGCTTCGGCACCAAGCTGGGGCTGATCATGGCTCTACTCGACGCGATGGACGCGTGGTTCCAGGCGCATATCTCGAAGGTGCTGGTCGGGGCGAGGGGTATGCAGGCGGTTGGGCTGCGCATGGAGGCGCATCTGGCCAGCGTCGAGCGCGACGCGACGTCCACGGCGGCGCTCTATTCGATTTACACCGAATCGCTTTTCGTCATGCCCGAGCTTCAGTCGCATGTCGCGCTCGTCACTGGCCGCTGGTGCGATGGACTCGCTGACAACCTTCGAGAGGCCCGGCGCGCCGGTGAAATCGACAGGCGCGTCGATTGCCGCGGCGAGGCGCGTTTCCTGCTTGGGGCGATGCGTGGCCTCGTCATCCAGTACCTGCTCGATCGCTCCGATGCGGACTTTGCGCGGTCCAAGAAGATCCTTCTCTCCCACCTGGTGCGACTGCAATGACCTCCTGGCGCGATAAGCGCATCCTGGCACCCGAGGAGTGCGTGCTGCGGCCGCTGCTCGACCGCCGTGCCTGCGAGACGCCGGACAAGGTGTTCGTGCAGTTCGCTGACGGCGGTGCCACCTGGACGTATCGCGAGCTGCGCGACCAGGTTCTTGAAACCGCGGCGGCGCTGCAGGCGCTGGGCGTGCAGCAGGACGAGCCGGTCCTGACGTGGTTGCCCAACGGGCCCGAGGCGCTGCGCATCTGGTTCGCGATCAACTATCTCGGCGCGATCTATATCCCGCTGAACCTCGCCTATCGCGGCCAGATACTTGAACATGCGGTTCGCAGCTCGGCGGCGCGCCTGATCGTTGGCCATCCCGACCTGCTGCCACGCCTCGACGCGATCGATGCGGCGGCCATCCAGCGTCGTGTACCGATCGAAAGCGCGCAGTCGTTGCGGCAACCGGGCGGTGCGCCGGAGGCTCCCGCGCGGGCGATCATGCCGTGGGACACGCAGTCGGTGATCTACACTTCCGGGACGACCGGCCCCTCGAAGGGGGTGCTGTGTTCCTACCTGCATGCGGCATCGGCGGCCAATGCCTTCTACGCGGCGACGGCCGACGACCGCAACATGGTGAACCTGCCCCTGTTCCATGCCGGAGGGACGGGTGCCATCTATCGGATGCTGGTGAAGGGCGGCTCGATCGCGCTGGTGGAGGCGTTCGACACCAACTCGTTCTGGGACACCGTGCGGGCCACCCGCACGACCTGCCTGACGCTCCTCGGCGCCATGGTGCCGTTCCTGCTCAAGCTGCCGCCGAGCCCGCGGGATCGCGACCACACGCTCAAGAAGGTCGTGCTCGTGCCGCTCAGCGACGCCTCGGAAGCCTTCGCCGACCGCTTCGGCGTCGATGTCTACACGACCTTCAACATGACCGAGACTTCCTGGCCGCTGGTGTCGGAGCGCAATCCCTCGGTCCGCGGGACCTGTGGTCGCCCACGCCCCGGCATCGAGGCGCGCATCGTCGACGAGCATGACTGCGAGGTCGCGCCGGGCGTGACCGGCGAACTGATGCTGCGCAGCGATACGCCGTGGACCATGAACCACGGCTATCACAACAATCCCGAGGCCACGGCGCGCGCCTGGCGTAATGGCTGGTTCCACACGGGGGACGTGTTCCGACGTGACGCCGATGGCAACTTCTTCTTCGTCGACCGGCTGAAGGACGCGATCCGCCGCCGCGGCGAGAACATCTCCTCCTTCGAGGTCGAAGCCGAGCTGATGGCCCACCCCGCAGTGCGCGAGGCCGCCGCCGTCGCCGTGCCGTCGGAGCTTGGCGAGGACGAGGTTCTTGCCGTGCTCGCACCTGTCGCCGGCAAGGCGATCGATCCTGCCGAGGTCCTTGAATTCCTGCTGCCGCGGATGGCGCACTTCATGGTGCCGCGCTACGTGCGCGTGCTGCCGGAGCTGCCCAAGACACCGACGCAGAAGGTGCAGAAGAACCTGCTGCGCGCGCCCGATACCTGGGATCGCGAAGCGGTGGGCATTCGCGTGCGCCGCGAGCGCCTCACCAAGATGTCTTCCTAGGAGCGACCATGTCAGGCGATCCCACGATGCGCGACCTGCTCGACCGTGTGGAGGCGGTCCGGGCCTCCATCGACGATCCGGCCCGCCAGCCCGCGATGGAGAAGCTCGCCCGGCGCGGGCGATTGAGCGCGCGCGAGCGCATCGCGCGGCTGGTCGACGCCGGATCATTCAGCGAGATGGGTGGGTTTGTTGCGGCCGAGGAGGACGGGATCGGTGCCGACAGGTTTCCGGTGCGCACGGAGTCTCCCGCGGACGGCGTGGTGGCCGGCACCGCACAGGTCGACGGCCGGCCCGTCGTCGTCTTCTCGCAGGATTTCTCCGTCCATGGTGGCAGCATCGGCAAGCTGGGCAGCGCCAAGGTCCAGCGTGCACTGCAGGTCTCCATCACGCGTGGCCTGCCGCTGGTGATGATCCTCGATGGCGGCGGGCACCGCATCCAGGACGGGCAGGATGCGCGCCACTTCGCCAACGCCAACGGGACCTTCCACAACTTCGCGCGTGCGTCGGGGTGGGTGCCCATGGTGGCGCTGATGCTGGGAGCGGGCTTCGCCGGCCCCACCAACTATGCCGGCATGGCCGATTGTGTGGTCATGGTGCGCGGTCTCTCGACGATGGGCATCGCGGGCCCGGCCCTGGTCAAGGCGGCGACCGGTGAGGACATCGACGCGATGGAGCTGGGCGGTGCCGACGTGCAGGTCGATCGCCAGGGCATCGCCGACCTCGGCGTGGACAACGAAGACGAAGCCATCGCAGCGGCGAAGCGTTTCCTCTCGTTCCTGCCGAGCAATGCGCGCGCGCCGCAACAGACCATCGCCGAACCACGCCCGCTCGGCCGCATGCCCGATTCGATCCTCGACCTGGTGCCGGTCTCGACCCGGAAGGCCTACGACGTCCGCAAGGTGCTGCGCGAGATCGCCGATCCCGGCACGCTGTTCGAGCTGAAGCCGACATTCGCGGGAAACATGGTGACGGCCTTCGCGAGGCTGGGGGGACGTGCTGTTGGCTTCCTCGCCAACCAGCCGTTGCGGCTGGGCGGCATGATCAACAGCGATGCCTGCGATAAGGCGGCCCATTTCATCGGGCTGTGCGATGCGTTCGGTCTGCCGATCGCTTCCTTCATCGACGTGCCGGGCTTCTCGATCGGTTCGAGTGCCGAGCGCACCAGCCTCGGCCGGCGCAGCGCCAAGCTGGTGTTTGAATGGGGACACGCCACCGTGCCGCGTGTCTCCATCGTGCTGCGCAAGGGCTACGGCCTTGGCTACTTCGCGATGTGCGGCGGCCGCAGCTTCTCCTCGGATGCCGCGCTCGCCTGGCCCTCGGCGGAGATCTGCGCCATGTCGATCGAGGGTGCGATCGACGTGGCTTTCCGCAAGGACTACGAGGCGGCGCCGGACCCGGCTGCGCGGCGAGCCGAGATGATCGACCAGACGCGGGCGCGCATCGGCGCGCTGCGCGCTGCCGAGGGATTCGGCATCGACGACATCATCGATCCGCGCGACACGCGCCGCCGGCTTGCCGAGGTTCTCGACTCCGCGCAGCCGCGCCGGCCCGCGGACCATCCGCCGAAATTCCGCTCGATCGCGCCGATCTGACGACAGACGACCTGCCTCGTGCAGCACCGAAGAAACAACAACGGAGGAAGCCCATGCGTAGAAGACTGCTCAGTTTGGCACTGCCAACGTTCGGGGTGGCGCTCATCGCCCTCACGCTCAACACGGCCACGGCGCAACAGCCGGCCCTCTCGGATCGTCCGATCCGCATGCTCTATGGCTTTGCCGCCGGCGGCTCCGGCGACCTGGCGGCGCGGCTGTTGGCCGACGTTGCGTCGAAGGAGCTGGGGCAGCGCGTGGTGGTCGAGAATCGCACCGGCGCCAACGGCTTGATCGCGGCGGAGGGCGCAGCGCGCGGTCCGACGGACGGCAGCAACGTGCTCTTCTGCACCACCGGCAACATGACCATCGTGACCGAGTTGCCCGGGGCGCAGCTTCCGATCAATCCGGCAACCGACCTGATCGGCATCGGGCAGCTCCTGCGGTCGACGTTCGGGCTCGTCGTCAGCAAGGACAGCCCCTACCGCTCGGTCCAGGAACTGGTCGCCGATGCCCGCGCCAATCCCGGCAAGGTGAGCTATGCCACGCCCGGCGTGGGATCGGTTCAGCACCTGTCCACCGAACTCCTGGGTCAGAAGATCGGGGCCCAGATGGTGCACGTGCCGTACAGGGGCTCGCAGGCGGCCCTGCAGGATCTGCTCGCCAACCGGACGAGCTTCTCCATCACGAATCTAGGCGATGTGATCAGCCACATCCGGTCCGGTTCGCTGCGCCTGCTGGCGCTCGGCGATCCGCTGGGCAAGCGCTTCTTTCCCGATGCGCCAATGATTGCCGATGTGGTGCCCGGCTTCGAGACCTATGCCTGGTTCGGCCTGTGCGGTCCCACGGGCATGCCGGACGCGGTCGTCAAGCGCTGGGAGAAGGCCATCAAGGCCGCCGTCGACGATCCGACGGTCAGCCAGAAGCTGCTCGACAACGGCATGGTGCCGGCCTTCGCCGATTCGGCGGCGCTGAAGAAGACCATGGAGGAGAACCGACGCAACTATCGCGAGGTCATCCGCGCGGCGAACATCAAGGCAGAGTGATGACCGGCGAGGAAAAGCCGGACATGCCGCGCGTCAGCGTCGAGCAGGTGCGGCAGGCGCGCGCGGCGCTCGAGGACGCCGCGCGGCCGGATGCCGTCGCGCGGCAGAAAAAGCGCGGGAGGTGGACCGCGCGCGAGGGCATCGCGGCGCTCACCGATGCCGGCTCGTTCGTCGAGTACGGTGGCCTGGTACGACCCGCCCTCGCCGACATGCAAGGGGCTGCCGACGGGCTGGTGATGGGCACGGCACGGGTCGAGGGCCGCGCGGTCGACATCGTGTTCTACGACTACAGCGTCTATGCCGGTACGCAGAGCGCCAACAACCACGCCAAGATCAGCCGGATGTTCGGGCACGCCCTGCAGAACCGGTTGCCGGTGATCTGCTGGCTGGACGGCGGTGGAGCGAGGCCGCACGACATGAAGGTCGAAGGCCGAGGGGCGTCGCACACCTTCGTGCTGTTCGCGCGCCTCTCCGGGCTCGTGCCGACGATCGCGATCGTGCCCGGCCGCGCGTTTGCGGGGCATGCCAACCTGGCCGGCATGTCGGACCTGCTGATCGCGACCCGCGACAGCGCCATGGGCATGGCGGGACCGCCGCTCGTCGAGGCAGCACTCGGCCTCAAGCTGAAGCCGGAGGAGATCGGCCCGCCGGAGGTCCATTACGCTGCAGGCGCGGTCGACGTGCTGGTCGACGATGAGGCGGAGGCGGTCGAGGCTGCCAAACGATACCTCTCTTATTTCGGTCCGCCGCTGCCGCCGGGCAAGGCGCCCGATCCGGCGGCCTTGCGCACCCTCGTGCCGGACAATCCACGCCGGGCCTACGACGTGCGCAGGGTCATCCGCGGCATTGCCGATATCGACAGCGTGATGGAACTGCGCGGAGGATACGGTCGCGCGATGGTGACTGCCCTGGCCCGGCTGGGCGGCAGGCCGGTCGGGGTGATCGCCAACCAGCCGATGTTCCTCGCCGGCGCGATGGACGGGCCGGCCTGCGAGAAGGCCGCGCGCTTCGTCCAGCTCTGCGACGCCTTCGACCTGCCGTTGCTCGTTCTGTGCGACACGCCCGGCCTGATGGTGGGACCGGACATAGAGAAGACGGGCCTCGTCCGGCGCAGCGCCCGGCTGCTGGCGGCGCTGGCCAATTCCACCATGCCGATCATGACGGTCGTTCTCCGCAAGGCCTATGGGCTGGGCTACTACATCATGGGCTCACGCCCGCTCGATCCCGCGATCCTCCTCGCCTGGCCGACCGCCGAGTTCGGTGGCATGGGCCTGGAAGGTGCTGCGAGCATCATTTACCGCCGCGAACTCGAAGGGATCGAGGACGCCGAGGGCCGCGCGGCCCGGCATCGCGAACGCACCGACGAACTCAAGCGCTACAACACCGCCCTCGAGGTGGCCGGCCGCTTCGGCTACGACGACGTGGTAGATCCGGCCGATACGCGGCCCATCCTCCTGAACACGCTGGCGACGCTGCCGCCGCCACCGCCGCGGAGCGAGCGCAAGAGAACGATCGAGCCGTATTGATCGCGGCGGACCCTGACGACACTCTTACCGCTGCCGCCTCCTTCGGGGAGCCAGCTTCCGCTCAGCCGTTGCGGGCGCCCGGTGCGGTGTCGCGCAGATAGGTGAGGGAGGCCTGTGCTCCACCCGCCTTGTGCGGCACCTTGGCGAGGCCCAGCGCCATCTCGACCCCGGACAGCGTACCCATCAGCATCAGGTCGTTGAAGTCGCCGAGATGGCCGATGCGGAACACCTTGCCCGCGACCTTGGTGAGACCCTGGCCCAGCGACATGTTGAAGTTCTCGAGCGCGACCTTGCGGAAGGCGTCGGCATCGTGACCCTCCGGCATGACGATCGCCGTCAGCGAACCCGAATAGGCCTTGGGGTCGCTGCATAGGATCTCCAGGCCCCAGGCGGTGACCGCGGTGCGCGTCGCCTCGGCGTGGCGGGCGTGGCGCGCGAACACCGCGTCGAGCCCTTCCTCCAGCAGCATGTCGCAGGCCTCGTTGAGGCCATAGAGCAGGTTGGTGGCGGGCGTGTAGGGGAACCAGCCGTTGGCGTTGGCCGCCAGCATCTCGTCCCAGGCCCAGAACGCCTTCACCATCTTCGAGGCCTTCGACGCCTCGATCGCCTTTTCACTCACCGCGTTGAAGGAGAGGCCGGGTGGCAGCATCAGGCCCTTCTGGGAGCCGGCGACCGTCACATCGACGCCCCAGGCGTCGTGGCGATAGTCGATCGAGCCCAGCGACGAGATCGTGTCGACCAGCAGCAGGGCCGGATGCCTGGCCGCGTCGATGGCTTGCCGGACCGCCGAAATGTCGCTCACCACGCCGGTCGAGGTCTCGTTGTGGACGATGCAGACCGCCTTGATGGCGTGGGCCGTGTCTTCCTTCAGGCGCTTCTCGATCGCCGCGGGATCGGCTGGCTTGCGCCAGTCTCCACCCATGAATTCCGATTTGATTCCAAGCTTGTCAGCCATCTTCTTCCAAAGTGAAGCGAAGTGGCCGGTCTCCCACATCAGCACCAGGTCGCCGGGCGACAGGGTGTTCACGAGGGCCGCCTCCCAGGCTCCGGTCCCGGATGCGGGAAAGACGATAACGGGTTGTTTAGTCTGGAAAACCTGGCGAACGGAGCGAAGAACCTTCTTGGCGAGCGCGTTGAACTCCGGGCCGCGGTGATCGATCGTCGGATAATCCATCGCGCGAAGAACGCGATCGGGCACGTTGGTAGGACCCGGGATTTGCAGGAAGTGGCGTCCGGCGGGGTGGGAGTTCAGGCGCATCTGGGTTTCCTTTCGGCTTCGACTTGCATTTTGTATACAATATGCCAGAATGAGTCCAGAGATGGATGGTTCAGTTTTTCCGATTGCCCGTTCGACGCTGCCCGAAGCGGCGGCCGAACGGCTACGCGCGCTCATCATCGAGGGCGACCTGCCGCCCGGCGCCAAGCTGAACGAACGCGAACTCAGCGAACGGCTGGGCGTGTCGCGGACGCCGTTGCGCGAAGCCTTCCGCATGCTGGCGGCCGACGGGCTGCTGATACAGCTGCCCAACCGGGGCGCCCAGGTGGTGGCCCTGTCGGCCGCCGACGTGCGCGGCGCCTTCGAGGTGATGGGGGCGCTGGAAGGGCTGGCGGGCGAACTCGCCGTAGCCCGGGTCACGGACGCCGACATTGCCGATCTGAAAGCGCTGCAGGCGGAAATGGAGGCTGCCCATGCCGGTCGGGACCTGCCGGCCTACTACCGGATCAATCGCCTGATCCACGACCGGCTGAATGCGCTCGCGGACAATGCGGTGCTCGAGCAGACCTACCGCACGCTCAACGCACGGCTGCATGCCCTCAGGTTCCGGTCCAACCTCAACCCCGCCAAGTGGGACCAGGCGGTCGCCGAACATCGCGCGATGATCGAGGCGCTTGCCGCGCGGGATGGCGCTGCGCTACGTGACCTGCTCGTGGGTCACCTGCGTGCCAAGCAGCAGGCCGTGCTCGATTCCATGAAAAACAAGGACGACAAGAACCTTCAGGGAGGAAAAGTGCCATGACGACGATTTCCAAGACTTCGCGCCGCCGCGCCCTCCAGCTCGGGCTCGCCGCCACCCTGGCCGCTCCGGCCGTGGCCCGCGCCCAGCAGGGCTGGCCGCCGCAGACGATCACCTGGGTCAATCCGTTCCCGGCCGGTGGCGGCACCGACGTTTTCGCCCGCCCGCTTGCCGCCCAGGTCGGCGAGCAGCTCGGCTGCCAGATCATCGTCGACAACAAGGGCGGCACCGTCGGCGCCTCGCAGGCCGCCAAGATGAAGCCCGACGGCTCGGTCTTTTTCGTGGGCGCGATCCATCACACCATCGCGCCGTCGGTCTACAAGAACCTCGACTACGATCTCGAGAAGAACTTCGAGCCGATCACCATGATCGCGCTGGTGCCCCAGGTCATCTCGATCAACCCGAACAAGATCCCGGCCAAGACCGCGCAGGAATTCATCGCCTACGTGAAGGCCAACCCGAACAAGGTGAACTACGCGTCGCCCGGCACGGGTACCGCCCACCACCTGGCGGGTGAGCTGTTCAAGCTCGAGACCAAGACCGAGATCGTCCACGTGCCCTATCGCGGCGCGGGTCCGGCGATGCAGGACCTGCTGGCCGGCAATGCCGACATGATGTTCGACGGGATGGGCACCTCGGCGCAGCAGATCAAGGCGGGCAAGCTGCGCGGCCTCGCCGTGGCGACCACCCAGCGCCAGCCGGAGTTCCCCGACATGCCGACCGCGGCCGAGATCGGCATTCCGGCGTGGATCGTCTCGACCTGGTACGGGGTGTGGGCGATCAAGGGCACGCCGAAGCCGATCGTCGAGCGCATGTATGCCGAGATCGTCAAGGCACTCGCGGCGCCCAAGCTGCAGGGCATCTGGAAGGACCAGCTCGCCCAGGCCGGCGGCGAGTCGCCCGCCGAGTTCGCCAAGCGCATCCGCGCGGAGATCGAGAAGTGGCAGAAGGTCGTCGCGACGGCCGGAATCAAGCTCGACTGAGCATGGAGATGCCGCCGCTTTCTCCATCCGTGACCATGCCCTCTCCGCCCGCGTCATACGCGGGGGGAGAGGGAGGGGACCCACGCTTAGGCGTGGGGAGGGAGAGGTGGGTCACAGCGTCCGCAGATGTCCCTCGATCTCGATCCAGATGCCTTCTGGATTGGCGACCATCTCGTTCGCCCAAAACCGCACAACCCGCCAGCCTAGCTGTTCCATCGCCGCGGTCCGTCGCGCGTCGGCTTCGGCTTGAAAAGCGTGATGCTCGCCGTCGATCTCGATGACTAATTTCTTCGCCACACAGGCGAAATCCGCGAAGTAAGGCCCTGTCGGATGCTGGCGTCTGAACTTCACGCCACCCATTCGCTTGGCGCGCAGCAGCTCCCAGCACACTTGCTCCGCCCGACTCCTGTCTCGCCGGAGTTCTCGCGATCTCGTCGTGCGGTGCTCCGGCATCCGACCCACC
>LNFM01003873.1_pt1 | contig 28607 bp, 25 predicted proteins | sample 596031 | NCBI WGS metagenome assembly LNFM01 (sample SAMN04254537, study PRJNA301005) | activated carbon metagenome | isolation source: dual media filters at the Ann Arbor, Michigan drinking water treatment plant | place: USA: Ann Arbor
CAGGTCGGGTACTCGGATGGGGTGACCCTGCGGGCCCTGTTGCGCCGTAAGCTGGGCCGGGGTGTCAGGGAGTTGCGACGCGGTGGATGACCAGAGGCGTTTGGTGTATGTACTGCTGGAGACCGCCGGGAAACTGACGCAGGCCAAACGGCGCATTTGGACCTGACAAAACTACTGCCCGCCACGGCGCGCAAGCTCCAGTTTGACCCCGGACAAAGTTTTGCTGGCAATGTCGTGGTTGAGCAAATCAATACCTTGATTGAGCAACGCTGTGCACTGACGATTCGGCGGCTCACCGACCCCGCCGCCGACAATGATGCAGCCGCCGAGCCCACCGTTTGAACTACCGTGCGGACACGGGTTCGATTCAGGGTTTGGGAATTGAACCGACATCCCATCGCAGACGAGTTTGATGCCCGTTTCCGGCGACTGAATCGCCCAGATGGCCGGCGGTGCCGCCGACGTTGCAAATCGTCGGTACTTGTCGATATCTACCGACGAATCGGAACATTTCTCAGCTGACACTGACCTGGGCCACCACGGTCTTGGTCGAGGTCGCCAGGCACGACTCCTCGTAGGCCTCAATGTCGGCCTGCCGGTAGAGCACGCGCCCGCAGAGCGTCAGAAACTTGGGGCCGATCCCCGCGCTGCGCCAGCGTTCCAGGGTGGCCTCGCTGATACACCAGCGCGCGGCCAGTTGTTTTTGATTGAGATGAACGACTTCCATCTTGGTCTCCTTCCGAATGAGTTGGCAGGAGTCCATGAAGGCGCTGTTCCGGTCGCGAGCCAAGCCAATTCCAGGAAGCGCCGCTACTCCGGCAGGTCGTTCAGCTCATAGCTGGTGCTGCGCCCGCCCGCATCCGATTTGCGCAGCACGCCCCGCGTCAGCAGATCGTTGATGTCGCGCAGTGCCGTGTCCGGCGAGCATTTGGCGATGGCCGCCCACTTGCTGCTGGTGAGCTTGCCCTCGAAACCATCGAGCAGCTTGTTCAGCAATTTCACCTGCCGCTCGTTCAACGGGGTCGTCGCCCAGCGCTGCCAGAACCGCGCTTTGGTCAGCACGGCATCAAGCGTGTGCTGCGCATGGTCGAGGGCGCGATGAAGCGTGTCGAGGAACCACGCAAGCCACTCGGTGACATCCATCGACCGCTTCTGCGTCCTCTCCAGGATGTCGTAGTAAGCCTTGCGTTCGCGCTGGATCTGCGCCGACAAACTGTAGAAGCGTTGCGGGCTGCTATCGGCACGCGCCAGCAGCAGATCGCCAATGGCCCGGGCGATACGGCCATTGCCATCATCGAATGGATGCAGAGTGACGAACCACAGATGGCCAAGGCCTGCCTTGAGCAGTGGCGGTTCGTTTGATGTGCCATTCAGCCAGTCGAGGAAGCGACTGGTTTCGGTCTCGAGGCGATCGGCCGGCGGTGCTTCGAAATGCACCCGCTGGCGGCCGATGGGTCCGGACACCACCTGCATCGGGCCGGTGGCATCGTCGCGCCAGCCGCCGACGTTGATCTTGGAGAGCCCAGAATAGCCGGTAGGAAACAGTGCGGCATGCCAGCCGAACAGACGCTCACGCGACACCAGTGCCTGGCAGTTGGAGGTGGCATCAAGCACCATCTCGACCACGCCTTCGACATGCCGATCGACCGGAGCGAGCGCGCCGATGTCAACGCCCAACCTGCGGGCGATGGACGAGCGCACGGATTCAACGTTGAGCTGCTCGCCTTCGATCTCGCTGGTCTTGACCACGTCCTCGGTGAGCGCCGCGAGACTCGCTTGGTCACGCAAGGCCATGCCGACGTCAGCCAGACGCCCCATCAAGAGACCTTGGGCACGACTGACCTCAGCCATGGGCTCGGCCAGCGCCGCCAGGTCGAAGCGCCAGTTTGGCCAGTCACTGGCCTGCCAGATGTATTTGTATTCGCCGCTATTCATGCGGAGATTATGGACTGCAATCTCCGCACGCGCAAGTCAATCGCCGCGCATTGTGCGGTGAATGTGGTCACCATTCGCCGCATGACGGATCGCCTTGCCCCAGGAATGGGTGTAAATGGGTGTGTTATTGGCTGTGGCAACGGACGCGGGTTCAGTTCCCGTTTCGGGAATTGAACTGGCCACGGAAAGCAGACGAGGTTGAGGCCGTATTCCGACTACCAATCAGTCCGAAAAACCTGCTTGATCGTCCACTGCCGACGGGCGTACCGGCAGGCTTTTCGCTCCGGTTCGCACTGGTTCGCAGCAACCCGCAGTGCTTCGATTCCGTACTTTCAATAGTCGTTTGATGCGGGGTACCACCCCACCACCATATGCCAATACAAAGGCCGCTAACTAGAGATAGTCAGCGGCCTTTTTCTTTGAAAAACCGGTCGGCAGGGCCGGCAACTCGTGTGCGACATGGTCAGAGCCGTGGATGGACCGGAAGATGGCGGTGCATTCCGGAGCGAGTTCAGGCTTGTTCCCGGTGATGGGCTCTGCTTGCTCAAGGTGTGGCGCCTGGTCCGCGCACATGAATGCGCGGCTGCTCAGGACCGGCATCGAAGACCAGCTGGGAGGGCCATGCCGGCCAGGCGACCCCCAGCGCCGGGAGATTCGGATCGCCAAGGTGCGCGAACGCGCCCAGACTCTTCATCATCAGTTGCGACAGGGCGATGCGGCCCGGCCGGTTGGCCTGCGTGAACGAGATGCGCGCGTAGAGCGACGGCCCGAAGTTGCCGAAGATGAACGGCAGGTCGAAGGTGTGCGTCGCACCATAGATCACGTCGAAAGGCGGGGGCAGTTCGTCCCAGTCGAACCGGTAATGCCACACGCCCGTCTGGCGGGACTTCAAGGCATCCAGGACGTCGTTCCGGATGGCGGAAAACCAGATGCGGTCGAGTTCGGCGCTGCGTGCCGTGAAGCCGGTGCCCGGCGCCTGCGCCGGCAGGTACGCGGATGGCACCCAGTCTTCAATGCGAGTGGCTGGCGGCGCTTCGGGCTGGTAACGGGAGGCAAGGGCGAATACGGCCGCGTCGTCCAGCAGGCGTCCGCTCACGCCGCCCAGCGCGGGCCGCAGTGCGAAGAGCTGGGGAAAAAGTTTGGTCTCGTCGCGCGTATTGCCGGCAAGCACCGGCACTTTCACGTACCGCCCGGCCCGGATTCCCGCGATCGGGTCGGCAGCCACCACCCTGCCGTCGGGAATCGGGTTGGACCCCGACATGCCCAGGGGCGTGAGCCGTCTTGCTACCGTGGTCAGCAGCTCGTCCGGCGACTTCGCCCGCAGGTAGGCGGCGAGTTGCGCAGGTGTGCGCCGGGCAGCCTGGGCCTTGGCACCGGCCTCGTCGCTGGCCGTCCCGTCAGCGATCAGCGATTGCGCCAGCAGCGCATTGCCACGCGCAGCCCAGACCGCCAGGGGCAGGACGCCGGGGATGGCGCCCGCCGGCAGGGTGGCCGCCGAGGAGATGCCGCCGCTGAGTGCGACGACACGATGGAACAGCGGTGCCGGCCTCGCCGCCATCAGGGGCGACGTCAGCAGCGCGTACACATTCACCGCGCCGGCCGATTGGCCCATCAGCGTCACGCGCGCGGGATCGCCGCCGAAGGCTGAAATGTTGCGCTGCACGAACTCCAGCGATTTCACGATGTCCAGCAGTGCGAAGTTGCCTGAATCATCGGCGGCCTGGCCGGTTTTTAATGCCGCCAGTTCCAGGAAGCCGAAGATGCCAAGCCGGTAGTTGACCGAGACCACCACAGCATCCGCGGTACGGGCGAGCTGGGCGCCGTCGTAGACAGGATCGGCCGTGTACCCGGTGATATTGCTTCCGCCATGAACCCAGACGATGACGGGGCGTGGCGTGGGCGAGTGGGCCGACGGCTGCCAGATGTTCAGGTAGAGGCAATCCTCCGAACCCACGGTGCGTCCCAGGGTTTCGCCAATGGTGGCGTCGTAGCGGTTGTTGCGGCCCGGGCCGTACAGCCGGCCGGTCTGCACACACGCCGGGCCAAATGTGCCCGCGGTTCTTGCCGTTTTCCAGGGATGGGGATCGACCGGCGCCTTCCAGCGCAGGTCTGCGGTCGGTGGGCTGGCGAAGGGGACACCTTTCCATGACAGGGTGCCGGTGCCGGCAGAGTCGTCGCTGCCGATGACCGGACCGAACGTGGTCTGGCGCTGCAGTGGCGAACTGCCGGGCGCATGGGTGCAAGCCTGCAGCAGGGCGCAGGTGAGAACGCCCATCAGCAGCCGGTATGCGCTATTCACCCCGGATTCCCGACTGGCGGATGACCGCGGTCCACTTGCGGGTTTCGCTGTCGATGAAGGCCTGGAACTCCGCCGGCGTCCCGCCACGCGGCTCCAGTCCTTGCGTCAGGAATTTTTGCTTCACCTCCGGATCCGCCAGCGCCCGGTTGATCTCCGCCTGCAGGCGCGCGATGACCAGGCGCGCCGTTCCGCCCGGAACCATCATGCCGTACCAGCCGGACGCGACCACATTGCCCATGCCCTGCTCGCGCAGCGTCGGGGCATCGGGGTAGAGCGGGCTGCGTTCCGCCGAGGCCACGCCGAGCACGCGCAGTTTGCCTGCCCGGATATGCGGCAAGGCTGTGGTGATGGCGGTCAGCGTGGCGTCGATGCGCCCACCCAGCAGCTCGACGTAGGCGGGTGCGTCGCCGCGGAAATGGAGGATCTCTCCCTTGAGTTTTGCATCCTTCAGGAACAGGTCGGCCGCCAGGTTGGGCTGGGAACCTGCGCCGGGGGAGCCGAAGTTCAGGCCCGAGGACCGGGACTTGCCGAGGGCCACGAGCTCACGCACGTTCTTCACACCGGAATCGGCGTTGACAATCAGAAACAGCGGTGCCATGGCGACAAAGGTGACGGGCAGCAGATCCTTCTTCATGTCGAACTTTTGCTTGCCATACAGTGCCTCGGCCGTCGCGTAGGGGGCAGCCGCGTACAGCATGGTGTAGCCGTCCGGGGCGGTGCGCGCCACCATTTCGTTCGCCAGCCGCGTGCCGGCGCCGGGCTTGTTCTCGACGATCACCTGCTGGCCCAGGCTTTTGCCCAGGTGTTCCGCCAGCACCCGCGCCGAGAAGTCGCTGGGGCCACCGGGGGCATAGGGCGCGACCAGCCGTATGGGCCGGGCCGCCGGCCAGCTCTCCTGGGCCAGGGTCGTGCTGACCGGGACGCCGGACAGGCAGGCGGCACCCGCCGTGCCCAGCAGATTTCTGCGTGTGATTTTCATGTTGTCTCCTCAAAATCCGGGGATGGGAACAGCAACGGTAGGTCCTGCCGACCCATAGGGCAAGTCGCATTTTCTGAGGAACTTATCATGCAGGCTTATTAATCACAGATGTCTGAAAGGCCTTGCCATGACCATGCATGTGACCATCCGCCAACTCCGTGCCCTGGTGGCGGTGGTGGAAACCGGCAGTTTTTCCGAGGCCGCCAAGGCGATGAATCTGTCGCAGGCCGCGCTCAGCGGACTCGTCAGTGAACTGGAAAACCGCGTCGGTGTCCGCTTGCTGGACCGCAACACGCGCAGTGTCTCCCTGTCGGCCGTGGGCCAGTCTTTTGAGCCCATGGCGCGCCGCGTGCTGTCGACCCTGGAGGAGGCGCTGGACAGCCTGGCCGACCTGAAGGAACTGCGCCGCGGCGTCGTGCGGGTGGCCGCGCCGGAGACGCTGTCGTGCACACTCATGCCCGAACTCATTTCGACCTACCGGTCCAGCAATCCGGACATAGAGGTGCGTTTCGAGGACGTGCCCATCGACATGGTGCTGGCAGGCCTGTTGCAAGGCAACACCGACGTGGGCTTCGGACCTGCGGGTGTGATCGTCGACGACTCGGTGGAGGTGCACGTCCTGTGGCCCGATCCGCTGTGGGTGGCGTTGCCACCGGATGACCCGCTGGCCGGTGCCGCATCGGTGAGCTGGAAAGACCTGCGCGAGCGGCCGGTCATCAACTACATGCCCAACTTCGCCACCAACGTACTGAGCAACGTACCGCCGCGCAACCACCCCCTGAAGATGGTGCCGGTGCACCGGGTCAACACGGCGCTGTCCATGTTGCGTTTCCAGGCCGGGGCGGTAGTGCTGCCGTCCATGTCGGAGTCGCTGGTGCGTGGCTTCGGCCTGGCCTTTCTCCCGCTGGTGCGCCCGCAGGTGAGCTGGAGCGTGGCCATGTTCGTGCGGCGGCGGCCCTCCATTTCACCGGCGGTCGAAAGTTTCGCGCGCTTCACGCAGGACTTCGCCAAGGCCTGGACGGCCATGGAGACGTATCGGAAAAGCTGATAGATCAACCGGAAATGCCGTCTTGCCTTATAGGCGTGCGCTGGCTATCTTGACAGCTTCACTCCACCAGCGTGCCCGCCGTGACCCCACCCGACCCCGATTCCCGTCTTGATTCGTTTTTTTCACCATCCTCCATCGCCATCGTTGGCGCGTCGGCCGGCGGCGTCAAAACCGGTGCCGTTCCGCTGCGCTACCTGATTGCGCAGAAATTTCCCGGGCCGATCTACCCGATTCACCCGACGCATCGGGAGGTGCAGGGCCTGCGCGCCTACCCGACCCTCAAGGCGGTGGGCCGGCCGGTGGATCTGGCCATCTTCGCGGTGCCGGCGCGGCATGCATGGGCCGCGCTGGAAGACGCGGTGGCGTCCGGCGTCAGGAGCATCGTCATGTTCACCGCCGGATTTGCCGAAACCAGTGAGGACGGCACGCGCGCGCAGCAGCAATTTGTGTCCCGTGCGCGGCAGGCCGGCATCCGGCTGCTGGGACCCAACTGCCTGGGCTTCATGAATGCGCAGCGCCACGTCTATGCCACGTTCTCGCCGGTGGTGTCCGGCGGCCTGGCACCTTCCGGCCCCGTCGGCATCGCGAGCCAGAGCGGCGCCTTCGGCGCCTACGCCTACGGCATGGCGCGGGAGCGCAATGTCGGCCTGTCCATGTGGGTGGCGACGGGCAACGAAGCTGACATCGATGTGGCCGACTGCATCGCGTGGATGGCGCGCGACCAGGCCACCCGCGTGATCATGGCTTACATGGAGGGCTGCAGCGATGGTGCCAGGCTGAAAAACGCGCTGCGCCTGGCCCGCGAGGCCGGCAAACCGGTGGTGGTTGTCAAGGTCGGACGCACCGAGCTGGGCGCCCAGGCCGCGGCCTCGCACACGGCGGCCCTGGCCGGCGATGACGCGGCTTTCAACGCGCTGTTCCGGCAGTACGGCGTCTGGCGCGCGCGCTCCATCGATGAATTTTTTGATGTTGCGCATTGCCTCGCGGTCTCGGTCTTGCCCGCGAACCCCCGGGTCGGGCTGCTGACGGTGTCCGGCGGCGTCGGGGTGCTCATGTCCGACGATGCGCACGATGCCGGGCTGGACGTCGCGCCGCTTTCGCAGGCAGCGCGCGACCGGATTGCCGCGCGGGTCCCGTTCGCGGCGACCCGCAACCCGGTCGATATCACCGGGCAGGTCACCTCCGAGCCTGACCTGCTGGGGCTGGCGGCCGACGCCATGTTGGGCGAAGGCGGCTACGGCAGCTTGCTGGTGTTTCTTGCCGCGGCAGGACTCACGCCGGCGATGCAGGACACCCAGCTCGAGGTCGCCCGCAAGCTCAGGCAGGCCTATCCCGACAGGCTGCTGATGTTCAGCAGCCTGACAAGCGCCGCGCAGCAGGCCGCGCTGCAGGAACTGGGTTGTCTGAGCTTCACGGAACCCGGGCGGGCGATCCGGGTCTTGGCGGCCATGAACTTTTTCGCGGCGCAGACGCTGGCCGACGCGACCCTGCCGCCCCACGCCGCGCTGCCAGGCTGTATTTCCCTGCGGCCGGGCAGCCACAACGAGGCCGATGCGCTGGCGCTGCTGGGTGCCCACGGCCTGCCGGTTGCGGAAAGCCGGCGCGCAACGGACCGCGCGGCGGCGATGGCCGCTGCCCGCGACATCGGCTTCCCGGTCGTGATGAAGGTGCTGTCGCCGGACATTCTCCACAAGAGCGACGCGGGGGGGGTGGTGCTGGGGATTGCAGACGAAGCAGCAGCCGGCCTGGCTTTCGATGCCATCCACCAACGTGTGCGGACGGCCCATCCGCAGGCGCGCATCGATGGCGTCCTGCTTGCCCGCATGGTGAAGGGCGGCGTCGAGTGCATTCTGGGTGTGCACCGGGACCCCATCCTGGGCCCCATCCTGATGCTGGGTGCGGGCGGAGTGAATGTGGAACTTCTGCGCGACGTGAGCTTTCGCGTGGTGCCTGTGGACCTGGCCCAGGCCCGCGCCATGACCGGCGAGCTCAAAACCAGCGCCTTGTTCCATGGTTTTCGCGGGGCGCCTCTCGCTGACGTCGACGCGCTGGCGCAGGCCATCCTGAGCCTGTCGAATTTCGCAGTCGCTGCCGGCGATTCCCTGGAGGCGGTGGAGGTCAATCCGTTCGCTGTGCTGCCGCAGGGACAGGGCGGGGTGGCGCTGGACGCCGTGGTGGTGGGCCGGGCGCAACCCTTGCCTGCCAGGGATCTGCCACTGGAAGCCTTTGTGCTGCAAACCATGCCCCTGTTCGAGATGGCACGCATGCGTTCGGCCAACACGGCGCGCAGCCACCGGGCGCACGGTTTTGCCGGCGACGGGCGTGGTTCGACCATGCGCTGGGTCAACCAGTTCACGCACACGCGCCGGCTGCGGGGGCCGGAGGACCGCGAGGTCGTGACGCCCAACAACGACACGCTGTTCACCAATGCCTGGGTGGACCTGTCGGCGGGGCCGCTGGTCATCGACGTGCCCGCCATGGGCGACCGCTACTGGACCCTGGGTTTTCTGGACGCCTGGACCAATCCCTGGGCTTATGCCGGCAGGCGCACCACGGGTGGTGCGGCGCAGCGGCTGTTTGTGCATGGGCCTGCCTGGCGGGGCGAGCCGCCAGCCGGCATGCACGTGATCGCCGCGCCGGGCGACGATGTCTGGATCATCGGCCGCATCCTGGTGGACCACGACCCGCAAGACCTGGCGCGGGTGCATGCGCTGCAGGACCGCTTTTCCATGTGCCGGCCGGATGGCTCATCGGCGCTGCTGCGCCTCGATGCGCTGCTGGACGGCCGCCGCACCGATGTGCCGGACCCTGCCGACTACCTGCGCACGCTGGCCGCCATGCTGCAGCGCAATCCTCCCCGGCGAGCCATCGCAGGCTGGCCCGACGGGAAGCCGGGCCTGGCGCAGGCGCTGGCTGCCGTCTATGCCGAACTGCGGGAGACCCCTTCACCCGCGGAGCTGGGCGGCGGCTGGACCACGGCGCTGAAGGTGCGAACCGATTTTGGTGACGATTTCCTGACCCGGGCACGTGTGGCCCGCAACTGGATAGGCACGCTGGGCATTGAGGAGGCGATGTACATCATGGCCGAGGTGGACGCCACGGGTCAGGTGCTGAACGGGGCCCATCGCTATGTCTTGCGTTTCGCCGCCGACGCGCAACTGGCGGTCGATGCGTTCTGGTCGGTCACGCTTTACCAGCGTGAAGACTGCCTGCTCGCCCCCAACGCCATCGGCCGCCACTCCATCGGCGACCGCACGCGCGGGCTGCGGCGGGATGCGGACGGCGGCCTGACGCTGGTGATCCAGGCCGGGGACCCGGGCGCAGGCCAAAACTGGCTCCCGGCGCCCGCAGGCAAGGCCTTTTACCTGGTGCTGCGCCTGTATCAGCCGCAAGCTGTTCACCTGGAGGGCCGCTTCAGTTATCCGCCTGTCGAGAACGTGGGATGAGGTGGCGGCGCCGCGTCAGGCGCGTTGTCCGCGCAGGGCCGGCGCTTGTGTCAGCGGGCCGCCGCGGGCCCGAGGAAAAAATGGATGGCCAGCGTTACCACGGCCGGCGCGATGTGGTGTGGACCCTTGAATTCCACCGCGCTCACCGCGTAACCCGCCGCCTTGAGTTTGGCGACATGCGGGCGCGCGCTGGTTTCTACCGGCAATTGCTCGTCTTCCAGGCCGTGCGCGATGAAGATGCGGGGGGTGCCGTTCTGCTGGAAGACCGACATGAAGCCGCCGGAAAACACCATCACGTGGCTGGCGACGTCGCCGTTGGTGACGCCGGCCGACAGCGCGTAGCTGCCGCCGTCGGAGAAGCCGGCAAACCCCAGCCGCGCCGGGTCCAGGGCAAAACGTGAAGCGACCTCGCCCAGCGCCTGCTCCAGCCGTTCCAGGTCGGGGCCGTGGCCGCCGATGACCAGGTCCCAGGTCGGAAACTGCGATTGCGGCAGCAACAGCAAAAAGCCACGTTGCTGTGCATGTTCGATCAGGAAAGGCAGCACCTTGTCGGCGCTCCCGCCGGCGCCATGGAACATCACGAGCAGGGCAAGCGGCCCGCCGCCTGGCAAACTTTCCGGAACGATCAGCACCGTGTCGCGTTCCTCGGCGATGCCCAGGTGGTGGCGGCCGGGGGGAAGGGCGGGTTTGTCGGGCACGGCGCCCGGACGGAAGCCGAGCCGGCCCAGCAGCGCGTCGCCGAGGAGGGACATGTCGAACATGTGGCTGGCCTCAGCTTGCCCTGGCTATGCTGCGGAAGGCGGCGCACTGGGCAAACACCTCCTCGCTGAGCGGGATTTGTTTGCCCTTGCAGTACTTGGCCGTCAGCTTGAGCAGTTCCTTGATGTCGCGGCCGCTGGCGGCGGCGTAGGTGACCGTCAACCGGTCGACCAGGCCTTCGGGCAGCTCGGTGTGAAATTGCTGCGCCAGGGATGTCCACAACTGTACGGCCTGCTCACGCGAGGGTGTGTCGAACTGGATGATGGCGATGCAGCGCGACAGGATGGCGTCGTCGATGTCGGCCACGCGGTTGGTGGTCATGAACAGCAGGCCGTTGAAATATTCGAGCGTGCGCAGGAATTCGGCCACGATGGCGTTGTGCTGCAGGTCGTTGTCGCGGCGGCGGATGTAGACGTCGGCCTCGTCCAGCAGCAGCACCGAATCCCAGCGCGCCGCGCGTTGCAGGATGGTCGAGAGGTTGGCCTCCACCGAGCCGGCCGTCACGCCGAGCTGGCCCGAATGCACGCGGTACAGCGGCTTGCCGACCACCTCGGCGTAGACCTCGGCTGTCAATGTTTTGCCCAGGCCGGGCGCGCCCTTGCACAAAATGGTGGTGCCGCCGGATTTGCCCTCGACGATGTCTTCCATCAGGAAGTTGCGGTCGGCCGTCAGGATGTCGATCAGGTCGCGGTGCGCCTGCGGCAGCACCAGCTTCTCACGCAGCTCCGGCTTGTAGCGGTACTGCTTGACGTTCTGCACATGGACCCACAGGTTGCGGTGCCAGTCGAGATGGAACAGGTGCAGGTAGCAGTGCAGCGGCACCCGTTCAAAACCTTCGCTGATGCCTTTCTCGCGCCAGAAGGTCGGGTCGGCCGTGGTGTCGAACTGGCGTTCCAGCAGCTCCTCGTCATTGACGCAACGCGCGCTGGTGCCGGCCTGCAGGCGTGTGCATTCGAGCTGCGGGCGCGGGCCGGAGCCGGTCATCCAGGCCGAGCCCGAGACGGTGAACTGCGCGCCGTACCTGGGCTGCAGCTTCATGAAACGCTGGGCGTGTGACTCGTATTCGGCCTTGAACTCGGGGCACTCCTTGAAAAAGCCGTCGCCGGTCATCAGTTCGGGGATGGTGCGGTCCACGATGTCGTCGGCGTAAAAACTGATGCCGTAGGTCATGCCGGTGCGGCGCAGGCGCGGGTCGGTGACCGGCTCGCGACCCGCCGCCTGCACCGTGTTGGCCAGCAGGCCGATGATGACGTAGGCCGCGCCGTCGGCCGGCTGCACATGGCGCATGAAATGCACCAGCCAGGGCAGCAACACGCCATCCTTGCCACGTTTGTAGAGCCAGCCGTCGATCCGGTCGCGTGACAGCCAGGCGACCAGGCCGGGGATCAGCAGCTCCAGGCTGGGAATCTTGCGCGCGGCCGGCGCCGCATGGATGTTGTCCAGCGCCAGCATCTGGAACATGAGTTCGCGTTCGTTGGCGGCGCGGCACAGGCCGTACAGCGTGTTCAGGGTGCCGGTATCGAACAGCCGGCTGGGCACGACGCGTTTGCCGCGCGACAGGCCATGCTCGCTCAGTCGCCGGGCCAGCGGCGACTCCGCATTGATCATCCCCAGCAGCACATTGGCCAGGGATTCGGGTATTTCGAATTCCATGATTGTCTTCGCGTCTTTCGAAAAACAATCATAGGACGCCTTGCCCGAAACACGCTTGACCGCAGTCAAGCCCGGCCGGCGCGGGCCTGTTTTTGCTGGCGCAACGCCTAAAGCTGCGAGTCCAGCAGCAGCGCCAGCCGCTCCTTGAGCTTTTCCTTCAGCGGACGGTCCTGCCATTCCTGCAGGCTGATGCGGCGCGCCCGGCTCAGGTCCTGCTCGAACACCCGGGTCTGGCGCGCGGCAAACACCGGGTCATAAACATTGAGGTTGGCCTCGTCGTTGAGGCGGAAGGAGCGGTTGTCGAAGTTGGTCGAGCCGACCGACACCATCAGGTCGTCGATGATCATCACCTTGCAGTGGTACATGGTCGGCTGGTACTCGTAGATCTCGGCGCCGGCTTCCAGCAGGGGCCCCCAGGTGCCGCGTGAGGCGGCGCGCACGGTTTCGGTGTCGGTGATCTTGCCGGGCGCAATCAGCCGCAGCTTGACCCCGCGCTTGAGGGCGTCCAGCAGGATCTGGCTGCTCAGCTCATCGGGCACGAAGTAGGCCATGGACAGGTCGATGCTGCGATCGGCTGCGGTGATGGCCATGTGGTACATCAGCTGCATGCTTTCGCTGCCGCTGGAAGGCGAGCTCGAAAACATCTGCGCGCCGCTGGACCCGGCGGCTTCGATCGCCGGGAAATAGTCCTCGCCGTGTTTGACCTGACCGGTGACCTTGAGCCAGTTGTCGAGAAAGGTCGACTGGATCTGCGCGACGACCGGGCCTTCGGCGCGGAAGTGCGAGTCGCGCCAGTGCTCGGCGTCCTGGGCGTTGCCGGTCCAGGTCGGCGCAATGCCGACGCCGCCGGTAAAGCCGGTCTTGCCGTCCACCACCAGCAGCTTGCGGTGGGTGCGGTTGTTCATGCGCGCCAGGTTGTACCAGTGCGGCTGGTGGAATTTGCGCACCTGCACGCCGGCGGCTTCCATTCCCTGCAGAAAGGACTCGTCGATTTTCTGGCTGCCGACCCAGTCCAGCAGCACATGGACCTGGACGCCGGCACGGGCGCGCTCGGTCAGCGCGTCGGCAAACTGCTTGCCGATGTCGCCCGACCAGTAGATATAGGTTTCGAAAGTAATGGTGCGTTTGGCGCCGCGTATGGCTTCCAGCATGGACGGGAAAATCTGGTCGCCGTTGATCAGCTCGGTCACCTTGTTGCCGCCGGCGATGCCGGGGCCCAGCAGGCTGCCCATGGCGCGCACGAACTGCGGATCGCTGGTGCCGTACAGGCGTGGCAACTGGTGCTTGACCTGTTTTTCCCCGGCGGTGAAGTTGAGCGCCAGCAGGAGGGCTGCGGCTGTCAGCACGAAGGTGATCAATACGATGGTCATGGGTCGGCGTTTGAGAGGCATGCGGCATTGTGGAATGCCATGGCCCGGCGCCGGGTAGGCCGGCGCCGCGTTCTGCGGTGCAGCCAGGCCGCGGCTGCAGCGACAATAGCCGGATGGCCAGCATGCAACTCCAGGACATTCTTTTTTCCCAGGGCTTCGGGACGCGGCGTGTCTGCGCCGGCCTGATCCAACAAGGATTTGTGGCTGTAGCCCATGTCCCGTGTGAGGATCCTGCTATGGAATTCGTAGCGGATGGACTGCAGTTCACGGTCCAGGGCGTGGACTGGGCCTATCATGCCAAGGCCTACCTGATGCTGCACAAGCCGGCCGGCTACGAGTGTTCGCAAAAACCCAGCACCTACCCCAGCATCTATACGCTGCTGCCGGCGCCGATCCGGCAGCGCGGGGGTGGGGCGGCGGCCGGCGTGCAGGCGGTCGGACGGCTGGACCAGGACACCACCGGCCTGCTGTTGCTGTCGGACGACGGCAAGTTCATCCACCGCATGAGTTCGCCCAAACACCATGTGCCCAAGGTTTATGAGGTGCGCGCCAAACACCCGGTGGACGACCAGCAGGTCGCCAGACTGCTGGCCGGCGTGGTGCTGGACGACGACCCCAGGCCGGTACGCGCCGCCGCCTGCGAAAAAACCGGCGAGCAGACCCTGAGCCTGACCCTGACCGAGGGCAAGTACCACCAGGTCAAACGCATGATCGCGGCGGTGGGCAACCGTGTCGAGGACGTCGGTGGCCTGCACCGGGCACGCATCGGTGCGCTGGACCTGCCGCCCGACCTGCTGCCTGGCCAGTGGCGCTGGCTGACGGCGCAGGACCTGGCCGCCATCGCCGGCAAGCCGGCCGCCTGAAGCCCCGCGCGCCAGCGGCGGATCGGGAAAAACCCCGATCGGCGGCGCTTGTCATCCGGTTACGCTGTATTTCTTGTAAGAAGAGCTGTAAAAGCTGGCAGGGAGGCTGTCATGACCAACCGTCGTCGTCACTTTCTGGGCGCTGCCGCCGTTGCAGCGGTGGCCTTGCCTGCGCCGGGTTTTGCGCAACACGCGCCCAGCGGTTCCCGCAGTCCCACGCTGCTGACGGTGGGCGGACTGATAGGCAGCGCCAACCGCGGCGCGCTGGACCCGGTCATGGACCGCATGCTGGTGCGGCAGAACATCAGTTTCAGCAAGGCGCGGGTGTTCGACTTTGCCGCTTTGGTGGCGATGCCGTCGGTCAGCATCCAGCCGACGCTGGAGTACGACGGCAAGCCGCACACCCTCAAGGGGCCCCTGCTGACCGAGGTCATGAAAGCCTGTGCCGTCAGCATCACGCCGCAGACTGTATTCAAGGTGCATGCCATCGACGGCTACACGGCCCAGTTGCCGGCCGCCGACGCCGTGCATTACCGGGTGATTGTTGCCACCCACATGGACGGCCGGCCGCTGGCGCTGGGTGGCCTGGGACCTCTGTGGGTGGTGTATGACGCGGACCGGTTTGCGGACAAGGCGGCCAGGCCGGTGTCGGAGCGCTTTGCCTCGAGTCCCTGGGCGACCTATTACATCGAGGTGATGGACGGCTGCGGCTGCACGCCGGAGCCGGACCGGAAAACAGGCTGAAACGGGCCGATCCCCGGCTCCTGGCGATCGCACCACCTTCTACGGCAGGTTCTCAAGGAAGTTGCGCACGCCTTCCAGCGTCCGCTCGGGCTGGTCGCGCTGCGGTGAATGCCCGCAGTCCGGCAGCCGCAACTGCTGCGTGTGCGGCGCCGCCAGCGCCAGTTCGTCGAGCTGGGCCATGGTTCCGTATTCATCGCCCAGGCCCTGGATCGCCAGCAGCGGGGCGCGGATGTTGCGGCAATCAGGGCGGATGTCGAAGCTGCGGAAAGCTGGCGACAGCCAGACATCGTTCCATTGCCAGAAAGCGCTGTCCACATCGGCATGGTGGCGCGCCAGCTTTTCCCGCAAGCCTCCTGATTCAAAAGCCGCGGTCGCTTCGGTGATCGCCTGTACGGCGATCTCCTCGACCATCAGGTGCGGGGCCATCACGATGGCAGCGCTGACCGGGTGCCGCGCCGCATGCAGCAGGGCGATGCTGGCGCCGTCCGAATGGCCCAGCAGCACCGGTTTTGGGAGGTCAAGCGCCTGCAGCAGTGCCGGCAGCACCTCCCAGGCCTCGCGGTGCATGTAGTCCGGCGCGAGCCGGCCGCTGCCGCGCACATCGGGCACCGGGTCCGACCGTCCATAACCGCGCCTGGAATACACGGTGCCGGCCCGTCCCGTGGCCTGGCACACCGCCTGCGGCCAGCTTTTGCCGCGCTGGGACCACAGGCTGAGCGAACCCAGGCCTTCGTGCAGGAACACCAGCGGCGCGCGCCCGGCCGGTCCCGCAATCTGCTGCAGCTCGAGGCTCACGCCCTGAATTTTCACAAAATCCATCAATGGATGGTAAGGGATGTAAGCGGGCCGTCCCCCTGGCGCGTTAGGAAAGGCCCGCCCGCTACACTTGCCCGTCGCCTGAAGAAAGCCCTTCGTGATCCTGTCCCTCCGTTTGTTTGCCGCGGCGCTGTGCTGCCTGTCGGGCGCCGCCGCCCTGTCCCAGCCCGCCCCGCTGTTTGTGCTCAATTCGCTGGATGCCAATGTCAGTGTCGTCAGCCCCTTGACCTGGACCGAAACCAAGCGCATCGCGACCGGCAAGGAGCCGCACCACATTTACCTGACGCCCGACGAAAAGTCGGTGATTGTGGCCAATGCCCTGTCCGACACCCTGACCTTCATCGATCCACGCACGGCCGAGGTCCAGCGTGTGATTCCCGGCATCGTCGACCCCTACCAGCTGCGCTTTTCGCCGGACATGAAATGGTTTGTCACGGCCGCCAACCGGCTCAACCACATCGACTTCTACCGCTGGAACGGCAGCAACATCACGCTGGTCAAACGCGTGGCCACCGGCAAGACCCCCAGCCATCTGTGGATAGACAGCAAAAGCACCACGGTGTACGCGACCATGCAGGACAGCGACGAGCTGATTGCGCTGGACATGGCGACGCAAACCATCAAGTGGCGCACGCCCACCGGCTCCATCCCGGCCGATGTCTACGGCAGCGCCGACGACAAGCTGATCCTGGTCGGCCTGACCGGCGGCGACACCGTCGAGGTGTTCGATGTCAGCGGCAGGTTGCCGCAACGCACCCGGGTGATCAAAACCGGCGCCGGCGCCCATGCCTTCCGCGCGCTCGGCGACGGCCGCCATGTGCTGGTCAGCAACCGCGTGGCCAACAGCATCAGCAAGATCGACCTGCAGACCCTGGCCGTGGTGGACAGCTACCCGGCGCCGGGGGGGCCGGACTGCATGGACGTCTCGCGCGACGGAAAATTCATTTACGTGACCTCGCGCTGGGCGCGCAAACTCACGGTGATCGACATGGCCGCCCGCAAGGTGGTGCGCCAGGTCAATGTTGGAAAGAGTCCCCATGGTGTCTGGACGCTGGATCACGCGCCGAGGCAGTAGGCCCCCACGGTCGCTGCAGCTTGCAGGCCGCCGCTCGCCGGAGGCTTCGCTTCTGTCGCCCGTCCAAGCCTGCGCAGGCAGGCTTGAAGCCGCGGGCGCCAGCCCCGAGGGGGGCGTTGCGCCTGCGGGCCGGCAGAGCCGGCCCCGCGACCCTGGCTGGGCTTTGAGTCCGGTGCGTGCAATCTTTGCTATTTTTTTTGTAGCTATTGCGCCAGGATTGGCATGGGCTGAGGGCTGTTTTGATGCCCAGGGCAAGCCCGGAAAACCGGTGTACCTGACCCTGGACACCGGGCACATGGGGGTAGCGCCGCTGATGGCGGATATTCTTTCCAAACACCAGGTCAAGGCCACCTTTTTCGGCGCCAACGAGCGCACCCAGACCGGCGACGGCAGCCTGGGCCAGGACTGGGCGCCGTGGTGGAAAGCGCGGGCCGCCGAGGGACATGAATTCGCCTCCCACACCTTTGACCACACCTATTGGCGCGGTGACCTGCCGGATGGCAAGTTCCGGGTGCGTCCCTCGGCCGGGCCGTCGGAGGGCAGGGAATCGGTCTGGACCGCGGCCCAGTACTGCGCCGAGATCGCCAAGGCCGGCAACCGGCTGCAGGCGATCACCGGCAAGAAGCCGCTGCCGCTGTTCCGCGCGCCAGGCGGCAAAACCTCGCCCCGGCTGCTGGCTGCCGCCAAAGCCTGCGGCTACGAGCATGTGGGCTGGTCGCCGGCCGGCTTCCTGGGGGATGAGTTGTCCAGCGAAGCCTATCCGAACGACCAGCTGCTCAAAAAAGCGCTGCGCGAGATCCGGGCCGGCGACATCCTGCTGGCCCACCTGGGCATCTGGTCACGCAAGGACCCGTGGGCACCCGCGGTGCTGGAGCCGCTGCTCACCGGGCTCAAGGAACGCGGTTTCTGTTTTGCCACCTTGAGCGAACATCCGCGCTACAAGCCCTGGATCACGCAGCAGGCGGACCAGGCACCGGCCAGGCCGGCAAAATAAGCAGCATGGACAGTCTGGAAGCCTGGTTTTCGACGGCGCAGCAATGGCTGTTTGAGGCCGCCGTGCAGCCCGCGCTGTTTGCGCTGGGCCTGGGCAACCTGCTGGAAGACGCTTATGCCGCCACCGCCTGGTTCCTGGTCGGGCTGATCCAGATCGCCATTTTGCTGGCGGTGGTCGGCCCGCTGCAGCGCTGGCGCCCCGTCGAGCCGGTGACCGACCGCGCGACGATTCGCACCGACATCCTGTACACCCTGATCCACCGCCTGGGCCTGTTCCGCATCGCGCTGTTTTTCACGCTGGAGCCGCTGTTCGACGACTTTTTCGGCATGGCGCGCACCGCCGGTTTTGGCACCTTCCACCTCGACCAGCTCTGGCCCGGCGTCAGCGACAAGCCGGTGGTCAGCCTGCTGATTTACCTGGTGGTGTTCGACTTCATCGCCTACTGGACGCACCGCGGCCAGCACCAGCTCGAGTGGTGGTGGCGTTTGCATTCGCTGCATCACGCGCAGCGGCAGATGACCATGTGGAGCGACAACCGCAACCACCTGCTCGACGACATCATCGGTGACGTCATCATCGTGCTGGTGGCGCAGCTGATCGGCGTGGCGCCGGGCCAGTTCATTGCCATCGTCGCCCTGACCCAGCTCAGCGAAAGTTTCCAGCATGCCAACCTCAGGCTCTGGTTCGGCCGTGTCGGCGAGCGCCTGTGGATCAGCCCGCGCTTCCACCGCCTGCACCACAGCATCGGCATCGGCCACGAGACGGCCGGAAGAGGCACGCTGGGGGGATGCAATTTCGGCGTCCTGCTGCCCTGGTGGGACGTGCTGTTCGGCACCGCCAACTTCGCGCAGCGTTACGACCCGACCGGCATCCGCGACCAGGTCGAGCAGTCGCGCGACTACGGCCGCGGCTTCTGGTCGCAGCAGTGGCTGGGACTCAAACGCCTGGTCGGCAAGGCCTGACCCCCCGGTCACGCCGGCGGGTTATCCTCCAGTCATGGGCAAACTCCTGGACTCCTTCTGGCGCGCGGTGGCCTACTGCCTGCACCCGCGGGTGATCGCGCTGTCGGTGCTGCCGCTGGTCATCATGGTGGTGCTGTCGCTGGGCCTGGGCTACTTCTTCTGGGAAGAGGCGCTGGCCGCCGTGCGCGCCAGCCTGGAAAGCTGGGAACTGCTGGGCACCATGACGCGCTGGCTCGAAGGCCTGGGCCTGGGCAATTTGCGCGTGGTGCTGGCGCCGACCATCCTGCTGTTCCTGAGCATTCCGGTGATCGTCATCGTCGCGCTGCTGTTTGTCGCCATCCTGATGACGCCGGCCATGGTGGCGCTGGTGGCCGAACGTCGTTTTCCCGGGATGGAGCGCAAGAAGGGCGGCTCCCTGCTGGCCAGCCTGGCCTGGTCGCTGGGCTCGACGGTGCTGGCAGCGGTCGCGCTGCTCATTTCCATCCCGCTGTGGCTGATCCCGCCGCTGATACTGATCCTGCCGCCGCTGATCTGGGGCTGGCTGACCTACCGCGTGATGTCCTACGACGCGATGGTCGACCACGCCAGCGCCGGGGAGCGGCGCGAAATTTTCCGGCGCCACCGCGGCAGCCTGCTGGGCATAGGCGTGCTCAGCGGCTACCTCGGCGCCGCGCCCAGCCTGCTGTGGGCCTCGGGCGCGATGTTCATTGCCATGGCGCCGCTGCTGGTGCCACTGGCGATCTGGCTCTACACCCTGGTGTTCGCCTTTTCCTCACTCTGGTTCACCCACTACTGCCTCGCCGCGCTGGAGCAACTTCGCAAGGAAAACAATGCCCTGTCCCCTGCGCCGCTTGCACCGTTTACTATTGAATCCATAGCGGATGAGGCCCGGCTGCCATCCCCCGGCGTCAGTGGCGACCGCTCCCTTCCGGCTCCTCCAGCGCCCGGGCAGCAAGCCTGATTTTTTTCGTTTCACAGTTTCACCATGAGCACCTCTTTCGGCCTCGTCATCGTTGGTGACGAAATCCTGTCCGGCAAACGTTCCGACAAACACATGCCCAAAGTCATTGAACTGCTGGCCGCGCGCGGGCTGCAGCTGGCTTACGCCGACTATGTGGGTGACGACCCCGCGCGCATCACCGCCGTGCTGGCGCGGGCGTTTGCGGCCGCGCGGGCGTCCGGCGACGTGGTGTTTTCCTGCGGCGGCATAGGCGCCACACCGGACGACCACACGCGCCAGTGCGCCGCCGCCGCGCTGGGTGTGGACCTGGCCCTGCACCCCGAGGCCGAGCGCCTGATCCGCGAGCGCATGCAGGACATTGCGAAAGAGCAGGGCGTGCCCTACGAGCCCGATCGCCACGACAACATCCACCGCCTGAACATGGGGGTGTTCCCGGCCGGCGCCGCCATCATCCCCAACCCTTACAACAAGATCCCGGGGTTCAGAGTCCAGGCCGGCGCCGGCGCCGTTCATTTCGTGCCGGGATTTCCAGTGATGGCCTGGCCGATGATGGAGTGGGTGCTGGACACCCACTACGGCCATCTGCACCAAAAATCAGCTTACACCGAGAAATCGGTGATCGTCATGGGCTCCATGGAGGCGGCGCTGACACCCTTGATGCTCGCAATTGAGGCAGGCCACAGCGGCGTCAAGGTGTTCAGCCTGCCGAGCGTGGATCACCCCGAGTACGGCCGTCATATCGAGCTGGGTGTGAAGGGCACGCCTCAAGCAGTCAACGCTGCTTTTCCGGCCTTGCTGGCCGGCCTGCACAGCTTCAATGCCAAATTGGGCCCCGAATTGGTGCGCTGATTAACTGCACCAATAATGTGCGTTTTTGACTGCACTGTAACGGTGCATCAAAAAGCAGGCAAATTTTCAAGCGGGCCTGGGCTCCAGCGTGTCCGTGGCCTTCAGTTGACGGCACAATCGCAGGCTTGGCAGAAAAAAGCGCCATCGGGTGTGGCACAAAACGTGCATCCACCGCAGCTGAAAGTCATTTTTAACCACCATCCAGCAACAGGAGATTCTGATGGCAAAGACCGTCGCAGACGTCATGAAAATGGTCAAGGAAAACGAAGTCAAGTTTGTTGACTTCCGTTTTACCGACACCCGGGGCAAAGAACAGCACGTGACCGTGCCTGTTTCCCACTTTGACGAAGACAAATTCACCTCGGGCCATGCCTTCGACGGCTCCTCCGTGGCAGGCTGGAAGGGCATTGAAGCCTCCGACATGCAACTGATGCCTGACCCGAAAACGGCCAACATCGACCCTTTCTTCGAAGAAACCACGCTGTTCATGAGCTGCGACGTGCTCGAGCCCGCCGACGGCAAGGCCTATGACCGCGACCCGCGTTCCATCGCGCAGCGCGCCGAAGCCTACCTCAAGGCCTCGGGCCTGGGCGACACCGCGTATTTCGGTCCCGAGCCTGAATTTTTCATCTTCGACGACGTGCGCTGGAACACCGACATGTCGGGCACCTTCTTCAAGATCGAAGAATACGAAGCGCCCTGGAACTCGGGCAAGAAGCTCGAAGGCGGCAACCGCGGCCACCGTCCGACCGTCAAGGGCGGCTACTTCCCCGTGCCCCCGGTCGACAGCACGCAGGACATGCGCGCCGAGATGTCCCTGATCCTCGAATCGCTGGGTATCCCGGTTGAAGTGTTCCACCACGAAGTGGCCGGCGCCGGCCAGAACGAAATCGGCACCAAGTTCAGCACGCTGGTCCAGCGCGCCGACTGGACGCAGATCCTCAAGTACGTGGTGCAGAACGTGGCCAATGCCTACGGCAAGACCGCCACCTTCATGCCCAAGCCCATCGTTGGCGACAACGGTTCCGGCATGCACGTGCACCAGTCGATCTGGAAAGACGGCAAGAACCTGTTTGCCGGCGACGGTTACGCAGGCCTGTCGGACTTTGCGCTGTACTACATCGGCGGCATCATCAAGCACGCCCGTGCACTCAACGCCATCACGAATCCCGGCACCAACAGCTACAAGCGCCTGGTTCCCGGCTACGAGGCCCCGGTCAAGCTGGCTTACTCGGCCAAGAACCGCTCTGCTTCGATCCGCATTCCTTATGTCGCCAATCCCAAAGGCCGCCGTATCGAGGCACGTTTCCCCGATCCACTGATGAACCCCTACCTGGGCTTCTCGGCCCTGATGATGGCCGGTCTCGATGGCGTGGAAAACAAGATCCATCCGGGCGAAGCCGCCACCAAGGACCTCTACCATCTGCCGCCCGAGGAAGATGCCAAGGTCCCAACCGTCTGCCACAGCCTGGATCAGGCGCTGGACGCGCTCGACGTGGGCCGCAGCTTCCTGACCAAGGGCGGCGTGTTCACCGACAGCATGATCGACGCCTACATCGAACTGAAGATGACCGAAGTGACCCGCCTGCGCCAGGCGACACACCCGATCGAGTTCGACATGTACTACTCACTGTAATTTCTTACAGTCTGTGGTCAAAAAAGGACGGCGCAAGCCGTCCTTTTTTATTTGTCCCTAGGGTTATCGTTTGCAGGATTTTGCGTTTCTTACCCTTTGCAGGATACTGGCAGACCGTCCAAGCCTTAACAGGCACTTGGGGTTACGCATGAAACCTACAGTACTTCTTTCAATCTCCGCGGCGCTTCTGGCCGCCATGGCTTCCTCCGCTTTTGCGCAGGAGCGCATTTACCGTTGCGCGGCCAAACCCGGTGCCACGCCTGAATACATCAACAACGCCAGGGATGCCCAGGCGCGCGGCTGCAAGCAGATTGATGGCGGCAATGTGACGGTGGTGCAGGGCACGCCGGTCAGCCGGCCGGCGCCCGTGCGTGTGGCGGGTGCCGTGCAGGCGGCCCCGCCTTCCAACAGCGCCGAGCAGCGCGCACGCGACAGCGACACCCGCGCCATCCTGGAGGCAGAACTGCGCAAGGCCGAGGCCCGGCTTGCCGAGCAGCAAAAGGAATTCAACAACGGCGAGCCGGAAAAGCAGGGCATCGAAGGCCGCAATTACCAGCGCTACCTGGACCGCGTGGCCGAAATGAAGGAAAGCATTGCGCGCCACGAAAGCGATATCGCCGGCCTCAGGCGCGAAATTGCCCGTTTGCCGGCGCCCACTGCGCGACAGTAGGCCCGGGGCAGACGCTTCTGGGTCAAAATAGCAGGCTTGAAAAAGCCTGATCTTTCCCTCGCCGCCGCCGGTGCCGCGGCGTTTCCGCGCTTCCAGTCCTTTGACCTGCTGGCCACGCTGGTGGCCGTCGTGCGCACCAACGGCGTGGTGGTGTTTGCCAATGCCGCGCTCGAAGACGCGCTGGGCACCTCGCGCCGGACCATCGAGGGTTCCCAGTTACCCGACTGTTTCACCGAACCCATGATCCTGCACAACGCGCTGGAAGGCGCGGGCAGCAACGAGTTTGCGGCGCTGCGTTATGACGCCTGGCTCAAGCCGCTGAACCGCGAACCCATGCCGGTTCATGTGGTGGTGGCGCAAACCGACACCCCGGGCGAAGCGATTGTCGAGCTGCTGCCGCTGGAGCAGCAGGCCAAGCAGGACCGGGAGGAGCGGCTGATCGACCAGGCCCAAGCCAACAAGGAACTGATCCGCAACCTCGCGCACGAGATCAAGAACCCGCTGGGCGGCATACGCGGCGCGGCGCAGTTGTTGCAGATGGAAATCCAGTCCAGGGAGCTGACCGAATACACCCAGGTCATCATCCACGAGGCGGACCGGCTGCAGACCCTGGTGGACCGCCTGCTGGCACCGCACCGCCGGCCGCACCTGGTGGGGGATGTGAATATTCACGAAGTCTGCGAACGTGTGCGCTCGCTGATCCTGGCCGAGTTCCCCAAAGGCCTGCGCGTGCTGCGCGACTACGACATCTCGATTCCGGACTTCCGCGGCGACCGCGAGCAGCTGATCCAGGCGGTGTTGAACATCGCCCACAACGCGGCGCAGGCGCTGGCCGAGCGCATTGCGGCCGGTGATGCGCAGATCAGTTTCAGGAGCCGGATTGCGCGACAGGTTACTTTCGGTAAGCAGCGTTATCGCTTGGCACTGGAATTGCATGTTATCGACAATGGACCGGGTGTTCCGGACTCCATCAAGGACCGTATCTTCTATCCCCTGATCTCGGGGCGCGAGGGCGGTTCGGGGCTGGGGCTGACTTTGGCGCAAACCTTTGTTCAGCAACACCACGGCTTGATCGAGTGCGACAGCGTCCCCGGCCGCACGGATTTCAAGATGCTGATACCTCTGCCTTGAAGCCGTCCTCATTGATGGATAACCGGTCGCCGTACCAAAGGGATAAGAAAACATGAAACCGATCTGGATTGTTGACGATGACCAGTCCATCCGGTTTGTGCTGGAAAAGGCCTTGCTGCGCGAGGGCCTGCCGACCCGCAGCTTCACCAACCCGCGCGAATTGCTCGCAGCACTCGAGACCGCCACCGACGACGACGGTCCGCAGGTGCTGGTCAGCGACATCCGCATGCCCGGCGGCTCGGGCCTGGACCTGCTGTCCACCGTCAAGGAAAAACACCCCGGTCTGCCGGTCATCATCATGACGGCGTTTTCCGACCTCGACAGCGCCGTCTCGGCCTTCCAGGGGGGCGCTTTTGAATACCTGCCCAAACCTTTCGACCTGACCAAGGCGGTCGAGCTGATACGCCGCGCCGTCGAGGAAAGCCAGCGCGAGGAAGTGGCCGAGGAGCGCATGGCCGCCACGCCCGAGATGCTGGGCCAGGCACCGGCCATGCAGGACGTGTTCCGCGCCATCGGCCGGCTCAGCCAGAGCAATGTCACGGTGATGATCACCGGCGAGTCCGGCTCCGGCAAGGAACTGGTGGCGCGCGCGCTGCACAAACATTCGCCGCGCGCCAACGGGCCGTTCGTGGCCATCAACACCGCCGCGATTCCCAAGGACCTGCTGGAGTCCGAACTGTTCGGCCATGAGCGCGGCGCCTTCACCGGCGCCCAGACCATGCGAAGGGGCCGCTTCGAGCAGGCCGATGGCGGCACGCTGTTTCTCGACGAGATCGGCGACATGCCTTTTGACCTGCAGACGCGCTTGCTGCGCGTCCTGAGCGACGGCAACTTCTACCGCGTCGGCGGCCACAACGCGGTCAAGACCAATGTGCGCGTGATCGCCGCCACCCACCAGGACCTGGAGCAGCGCGTCAAGGAAGGCGGGTTCCGCGAGGACCTGTTCCACCGCCTCAACGTGATCCGCCTGCGCCTGCCGGCCTTGCGCGAACGCCGCGAAGACGTCTTCATGCTGACGCGCCACTTTCTGCAGCAAAGCGCCAAGCAGCTGGGTGTGGTCGAGCCCAAACGCATTTCGGACGCAGCGCTGCAAAAACTCAGCACCTTCGGCTTTCCCGGCAATGTGCGCCAGCTCGAGAACATCTGCCATTGGCTGACCGTGATGGCGCCGGCCCAGGTCATCGAGGCCAAGGACTTGCCGCCCGAGGTGCTGGACGCGGCACCCGAGCCGCTGCGTGCGCCGGCGCCGGTGCTGGTGGAAAGCGGCGCGGTGGTGCGCCACGCGCCCCTGGCGCCGGACAGCGGCATGCCGGCAGACCCGGCGCCTGCCGAGAAAGTTTCGTTTGTGCCGGCGGACGCCGGGATGCCGCTGCAGGGCGGCACCTGGGAAAGCGGGCTAGAGGCCGAAGCCATGGCGCTGCTGGCCACCGGCCGCAGCGATGTGTGGGACGTGCTGACACGCCGCTTCGAGTCCAAGCTGATCCAGACCGCGTTGCTCAACACACGCGGCCGGCGCATCGAAGCCGCGCAAAAGCTGGGCATAGGCCGCAACACCATCACGCGAAAAATTCAGGAACTCAATCTGGAGTGACCGGCCCCCACGGTCGCGCACTGCGTGTCGCTCCCTGCCCCCCCGAGGGGGCCGCTGCGCCTGCGGTCTGGCAAAGCCAGATCCGCGGCTCCTGCTTGAATAGGGATGCCCGGGATCACGCGCGGCGTGGTTCGGAACAAGCAGTGATTTAAAGTCCAGCCATGAGCCGACTCTCCCTGACCCGCGACAAGATCTACAAAACCGTGGCGCGCCAGCTGCATGGCAAGGTCCCGTGCTGGGTCTGTGGTGAACATGTGTTGCCGGCCGCTGCGACGCTGGAGCACATCCGGCCGCTCAGCGAAGGCGGCAACAGCCATGCGGAAAACCTGGCGATCAGCCACGAGCTTTGCAACAGCCAGCGCCACGCCAAGGGTGTACATGCCGAGTCGGCTGACTCACCCGGGCGGGTTGCCCGCGGTTTGTGAGTGAAATCGGCCTCCAGCCCATGCCCCGTAAGGGCGAGCAGCTACTGAATTTATAGCAAATCGAGGTGGGCCACAACCGGTACATGGTCGCTGGGGCGTTCGTTCTTGCGCGGCAGCTTGTCGATTACGCAGCTTTGCACCCGCGGCTTCAGCGCGTCACTGACCAGGATGTAGTCGATGCGCAGGCCGCGATTCCGGCGGAAGGCGAACTCGCGGTAGTCCCACCACGAATAACTTTTCTCGGGCTGCTCGAACAGCCGGAAGGCGTCGTGCAGGCCCAGGCCCAGCAGCGCCTTCAGGTGTTCGCGTTCCTCGGTGGTGTGGTGAATGGTCTCGCGCAGGCCCTCGGCATCGTAAGTGTCGCGGTCGTCGAAGGTGATGTTGAAGTCGCCGACCAGCACCAGCTGGGGCTGCGCCGCCAGCTCCTGGCCCAGCCAGCTGCGCAGGCCTTCCAGCCACTTCATCTTGTACTCAAATTTTTCGGTGCCGGGCGCCTGGCCGTTCACGAAATAACCGTTGACCAGACGCAGCTCGCCCTGGGGCGTGTCCAGCGTCGCGGCAATCACGCGCGACTGCTCGTCGCTGAAGCCGACGATGTTTTTCACGATGTTGCGCGCCGGATTGCGGCTCAGGATGGCGACGCCGTTGTAGGTCTTCTGGCCAAATACCGCGCTCTGGTAGCCGGCGGCGGCCAGCGCTTCCAGCGGGAATTTGTCGTCGCTGAGCTTGAGCTCCTGCAGGCACAACGCATCGACCGGGTTGGCGGCCAGCCAGTCCAGCACCTGTGGCAGGCGCACGGCCAGCGAGTTGACGTTCCAGGTGGCGATTTTCATGGGCGCTCGAGCGTGACAAAACAGAAGGGCATGCCCTTGGCAGACAGCTGTGCGCTGCGTGCGGTTTCGCGCCAGTTCGCGCCCAGCGTGGGCGCATGGGCATCACCCTCGAAGTCCTGCGCAATCTCGGTGACTTCTGCGCGCCCGGCCAGGGGTTCGGCCTGGGCGTAGATCTGCGCGCCGCCAATCACCCAGATGTCCGGGACGTCGCCGGCCTGGCTCAGCGCCTGTTGCAGACTGGCTGCACGCTGCGCCCCGTCGGCCTGCCAGTCGTCATTGCGCGTGATCACGATGTTGGTCCGGCCCGGCAGTGGCCGGAACTTCACCGGCAGCGAATCCCAGGTCTTGCGGCCCATGATGACGGGGCAGCCGTGGGTCAGCTGCTTGAAGTGCGCCAGGTCCTCCGGCAGATGCCAGGGCATGACACCGTCCTTGCCGATCACGCCGTTGGCGGAACGCGCGTAGATGAGGTTGATGCGTGCCATCAAATTACACCGTCGCCTCTCGAACAAAGCAGTTCTCAAAATGCACAGACGTCAGCGACCAGCGGCATTCCGGCGTGGCTATCCCCGCTGTGCGGGGCCCCTCGCCAGTCGCCTTCATACCGCTACGGGCGCCTTGATGGCGTCATGGTGCTGGTAATCCACAAACTCGAAGTCCTCGAATTCGTAATCAAAAATCGAGTCGGGCTTGCGCCTGATCTTCAGCGTCGGGTAGGGGAAGGGCGCGCGGCTCAGTTGCAGCGCCACCTGCTCGGCGTGGTTGCTGTAGATGTGGCAGTCGCCGCCGGTCCAGATGAAGTCACCGACGTCGAGCTCGCATTGCTGCGCCACCATGTGGGTCAGCAAAGCGTAACTCGCGATGTTGAAAGGCACGCCGAGAAAGATGTCGGCGCTGCGCTGGTAGAGCTGGCAGCTCAGCTTGCCCTTGCCGCCGGGCTCGGTGGCGGGCGCCACGTAAAACTGGAAGAAGGCATGGCAGGGCATCAGCGCCATTTTCGACAGCTCGGCCACGTTCCAGGCGCTGACGATGATGCGGCGCGAATCGGGGTTGGTCTTGAGCGTCTGGATCACGTCGGCGATCTGGTCGATGTGGCCGCCGTCCGGCGTCGGCCAGCTGCGCCACTGCACCCCGTAGACCGGGCCGAGGTCACCGTCCGCGCGCGCCCACTCGTCCCAGATGGTGACGCCGCGTTCCTTGAGCCAGTTGTTGTCGCTGGAGCCCTGCAGAAACCACAGCAGCTCGTGCACGATGGACTTCAGGTGGACCTTTTTGGTGGTCACCAGCGGAAAGCCCTCGTTGAGGTCGAAACGCATCTGGTAGCCGAACACACTTTTGGTGCCGGTGCCGGTGCGGTCGGCCTTGAACACGCCGTGGGTGTCCACATGGCGCATGAATTCTTCGTACTGGAAGCGGATGGGGCGGGTCATAAAAAACCAGTCGGTGGGTGCCGGAAAAGGTGGGGCGGCACGGGGACGCCACACGAATAATTATGCCTTCAGCACCCGCCCCGGGTTCATCAGGTTGTGCGGGTCCAGGCCCTGCTTGATGGCGCGCATCATGCCCAG
>LNFM01007515.1_pt1 | contig 28607 bp, 24 predicted proteins | sample 596031 | NCBI WGS metagenome assembly LNFM01 (sample SAMN04254537, study PRJNA301005) | activated carbon metagenome | isolation source: dual media filters at the Ann Arbor, Michigan drinking water treatment plant | place: USA: Ann Arbor
CCGCGGCGCGGATCAGCATCGACGAGGCCGAGGCGCCGCCCTGGTCGGCGCGCAGCAGCACGGTCGGGCTGATGCCGAGGTTCTCGGCCACCGCAGCCGACCAGTTCACCGTGTGGGCGACCTCGGCGTGCGCCACGCCCAGCCCCTGGCCGTCGAAGTCGTTCTTCGACATCCCGGCCTGCTGCAAGGCCAGCTCGGCCGCCCACGCGATGTAGTCGTCGACGGTGCGCACTGGCTCGCCGGGCTTGGCGCGGCTGTAGGGGGTCCGGCCGCAGCCGACGATGGCGACTTCTGATCGCATGAAAGGGTTCCTCGGTCGGGGTGTGTGGGGCGCAGGCGCCGCCTGCGCCGGAGTGTGGGTGGCGCACCCCCATTCGGCAACTTTTGATGCGGAATGGAGAGTATTCAGAATCCGAATAGCATGTCGGCGTGAACCTGCGCACCCTCGACCTCAACCTGCTGCTGATCTTCGACGCCATCTACGGCGAGCGCAGCATCTCGAAGGCCGCCAACAAGCTGCACCTGTCGCAGCCCACGGTGAGCAATGCGCTGGGTCGTCTGCGCGAACGCCTGCAGGACCCGCTGTTCGAGCGCACCGCCAGCGGCATGCTGCCCACGGCGCGTGCGCGGACGCTGGCCGAGCCCATCCGCCAGGCGCTCAGCACCCTCGAGCGCGGCCTGCGCGGCGAGGGCGGGTTCGACTTCGCCCGCGACACCCGCGAGTTCGTGATCGCGGTCGAGGACTACGGCGAGGCGGTCATCCTGCCCGGCTTCATCCAGTGGCTGGCCGAGGTGGCGCCGGGCCTGCGCATCCGCATCCGCGCCGAGGTCAGCGCGGCCGTGAAGAGCGAACTGCGCGACGGCACCATCGACCTCGCACTCGACTACTTTCCGCTGCAGGAGGCGCGCTTCGTCAACCAGTGCGTGCTGACCGAGACCCTGATGTGCCTGTCGCGGCGCGACCATCCGGGCCTGGGTGAACGCCTGACGCTGGACAGCTACCTGGCCCTGCGCCACGTCGTGCTGGGCACGCCGTCCAACTCCCGGCCGATGATCGACCTGGCGCTGTCCAAGCGCGGGCTGCAGCGGCAGATCGCCGTCACGGTGCCCCACTTCATCTCGATGCCGGCGATGGTGCGGGGCACCGACATGCTCTGCACTTTGCCGCGCCGCATGGCGCAGCGCTACGCCGACCACTTCCGCCTGAAGTCGCACGTGCTGCCGCTGCGGGTGCCGCAGTTCCCGGTCTACCTCATCTGCCACGAGTCGCAGGCGGCGGACGCCGGCCACCAGTGGCTGCGCGGTCACCTGGTGGAGTTCTGCAAGCGCCTGTGACTCAGTGGGCGCCGCCGGCCGGGCCCAGGGCCGGCTCGGGCTTCAGCCGCAGCGCCCACAGCACCCCGGCCACCAGCAGCACGATGCCCACGATGGTCCAGGCCTCGGGCGGACGCCCGCGCAGCACGAAGGCGTAGCCCAGCGCCGCCAGGGTCTCGAAGACGATCAGCGGCCCGGCCAGCGTGGTGGGCAGGCGCTGGCTGGCCTCGTTCCAGCACAGCGTGCCCAGCCACGAGGCGAACAGGCCGATGGCGAACATCAGCGCCAGGAAGCGCAGCGGGTCGGGCCCGAAGGGCATGGCGAAAGCCTGGCCGCTGAGCTCGACCCAGACCCAGAACAGCGCGAAGCCGATGGCCGCCAGGGGCAGCGTGGCGAGGCCCTGCGCCGTGGCCCAGGTGCTGGCCGACCGGTCGGGGTGGGCGCGCATCCAGTCGGCGTTGCGCAGCGGGTACCAGGTCCAGCAGACCACCGCGCCCACGGCCAGCAGCGCGCCCAGCGTGTAGTCGGCGAGCGAGCCGTCGGGGTCGCGCCGCAAGGCCTGCAGTTCGGCGTGGTTGACCGCCGCGATGCCCAGCGCGATGACGATCAGCGAGGGCAGCAGCTTGAGCCACGGCAGACGGCCGTCGCGCTGCGCATCGCGCAGGTTCGAACTGATGGCGATGACCACCGGCAGCGTGCCGATGATCATGGTCGGCAGCGGCCCGCCGGCGCGCTGGATGGCCGCGGCCAGGAAGCTGTAGTAGACGATGTTGCCGACCATCGACAGCTTCGCGGCCTCGATCCAGTCGGCCCGCGACAGCTGCGCGATGCGCACGCGGTCGAGCCAGGCCAGCGGCAGGGCGATGAGACCGAAGGCGAGGTAGCGGCCGAAGCTCTGCAGCACCGCGGGGTACTGCGGCAGCATCTGCGGCGCCACGAAGACCAGGCCCCAGAGCAGCCCGGCGCCCAGCGCGAACAGCGTGCCGGTGATGAGTGCCCTGCGATGACCCACGGATCGTCCACCTCGTCGAAGACAGCCTGCGATCATCGCACCCCTGGCGCGCCGGGTGCCGCCTGGATCCGGGCCGGCGGCCGCAGGGGCAGCAACTTCAGCGCGGCGGCGCGCCGAGGCCTGCCCGTTCGAGGTCCAACGACGCGTGCGCGACGCGCAGTGCGCCTTCGGCGACGGCGTCCAGCGAAGTGCCCGCGGCCTGCGGGTCCGTGGTGATCACGGTGCGCAACGAGCCCGCCGTCCAGTGGCGACGGGCGAACTCGCGCACCTGCTCGGGCGTGACCGCCAGCACCTGCTCGGTGTAGCGCGCCAGCTCAGCCATCGGCCGGTCCTGGAACCACTGGCTGGCCACCAGCGACGCCAGGCCGGCGGTGGTGTCCATCTGGCGCGCGAAGCTGCCCACCAGGGTGGCCTTGCGCGCGTCCAGCTCGGCCCCCTCGGCGAGGTCGTTGCCGATGCGCAGCAGTTCGTCGCGCATGAGGGTCGCCACCCGCGCAGCATTGGGGTGGCTGGTCTGCGTGCTGGCGGTGACCAGCCCGCCCACCCCGTGCGACTCGGCGCTGCTCGAAGCGCCGTAGCTCAGGCCGCGGCGGATGCGCACTTCCTGGTTCAAGCGGGCCGAATAGCCGCCGCCGAGCAGCGCGTTGGCCACCTCGGCCACACGGCGCTCGGGCGACGACAGCGACACGGAGGGCGCGGCGACGACCACGCTGCTCTGCCCGCTGCCGGGCATCCCGACGATGACCGTCGGCGTCGACAGCGGCTCGGCGGCGTCGATCCGCAGCACCGGCACGGCCATGCGGTTCGACGGCCAGCCTCCGAAATGCTCGCGTGCCAGCGCCTCGGCGCGCTCGATGCCGATCTCGCCGGCCAGCACCAGCACGGCCCGGTCGGGCCGGTACCAGGTGGCGTGAAAGTGCCGCGCGTCGGCCGCGCCGATGCGCTGGACCGAGGCCGGCGTGGGCGTGCCCCCGTACACGCTGCCGCCCCAGAAGACGCGACGTGCCACCAGCGCCGCCACGTCGCCCGGGCTGGACAGCGTGACACGCAAGGCATCGACGAGCTGGGTGCGTACGCGTTCGAGCTCGGTGGACGACAGGACGGGACGCCGCGCCACGTCCGACATCAGCGACAGCGCAGCGGGCAGCTTGGGCGTGGTGACGGTCATCGACAGGCTCGCGGCACGCCAGCCTGCCTGGGCGTCGAGGGCGCTGCCCAGCGCCTCGGCCTGGCGCGCCAGTTCGGTGGCGCCCACGGCCTGGGCACCGCGCCGTGCGCCCTTGGTGAGCAGGCTGGCCGTGAGCGCGGCCAGGCCGGCGCGGTCGGCCGGGTCGGCTTCGCGCCCGGCCCGCAGCAGCAGCGTGGCGGTGACCAGCGGCACGCCCTCGCGGCGCACCACCAGCAGCTGCATCCCGGAAGGCAGGCGCGCCTCGTGCACCGGTGGCACGACCAGGGGCGTTGGCGGTCCGGCCTCGGGCGGCACGTCGACGCCCGGCGTGGCAGCGCGCCCCGGCGCCGCCGCCCAGGCCGCGGCGGCCGTGACGATGAGGCTGCGGCGCTTCATGAGATGCCGCTGGACACGTAGGTGACGGTGGCGCGCCGGCCGCCCAGCACGTGGTGCCGCAGCACGCGCTGCACGTCGGCACCGGTGACGGCCTGCAGCGCAGGCAGTTCCTGGTCGGCCCGGCGCGCGTCGCCATGGTCGACCAGGGCCCGGCCCACTGCGGCCGCCTGTCCGGCGGGTGTCTGCCGGCGGATCAACGCCGTGGTCAACAGGTGGGTCCGCACCTTGTCGAGCTCGTCGCGGCCCACGGGGCCTCGAGCCAGGCGCTCGATCTCGCCGACCAGCAGCCGCTCCAGGCGAGGCAGCGGCGCGCCGGCCGACGCGATGGCGTACGACAGGATGAGCCCGGCATCGGCGTGCAGGTCGGCCTGGAAGCCGGCCTGCTGCGCCAGCTGCGCGCGGTACACCAGCGCCTCGTTCATGCGCGACGACTCACCCTGCGACAACAGCGCGGAGGCCACGCGCAGTGCCGGTGCATCGGCATGCGATGTCGGCGGCCCCTTCCACAGCACGGCCACGGCCGGCAGCGGCACGTTGGGTGCACGCAGCGTCACCCGCACGTCGCGGCGGCGCGCCGGTTCGTGCACCGCGACGCGCGGCACCGGCGTGGTTGGGCGCTGCAGGGGCGCGAAGTAGCGGTCGACCCACGCGTCGAGACGGTCCGGATCGAAGCCCCCGGCCACCAGCAGCACGGCGTTGTCGGGGCGGTAGTAGGTGGCATGGAAGTCGCGCACGTCATCCAGCGTGGCGGCGGCCAGGTCCTCGATGCGGCCGATCACCGGGCGGCGGTACGGGTGCCGCTCGAACCCGATGCGGGGCAGCGCGTCGAAGAGCCGGCCGTACGGATCGGCCAGCACGCCCTGGCGATACTCCTCCTGCACCACCGAGCGCTCGCTGTCGAAGTTGAGCTGGTCGACGTTCAGGAAGGCCATGCGTTCGGCCTCGGCCCAGAGCAGGCGCTCGAGGTGGTTGGCCGGCACCTCGGCCTCGTAGACGGTGACGTCCTCGGTGGTGTAGGCGTTGTTGTTGCCGCCCACGTCCTCGGTCAGGCGGTCGAACATCTCGGCACGCATGTGACGCGTGCTCTTGAACATCATGTGCTCGAAGAGATGGGCGAAGCCCGAGCGGCCGGGCGGATCGTCCTTGCCGCCCACGCGGTACCAGACCTGCACGGCCACCGTGCCCGCGCGAGCGTCCGGCAGCGACACCACCTGCAGGCCGTTGGCCAGCCGGCGTTCGCGCAGCGCCAGAGGTGCGGGCGTCAGCGACGCGGCGAAGGCGCCGCGAGGGGGGGCCAGCCAGCCCCAGCCCATGGAAGTCGCCAGACCGGCCATCAGATGACGTCGTCGAAGCGTCATGGGGTCGGGCGGCGACCGACGGCCGGCGCTGCCAGCCGTCGCGCGTTCATTCAGACGGCGAAGTCCTGGAGCGACTTGCCGCTGGCCAGCGCTTCGCGGAGCCAGCGCGGGCGCGGGCCGCGGCCGCCCCAGACATTGCCGGCGGCGTCGCGGAACTTGGCGCCTCGGCTGCCCTTGGCTGCGCGCCCTTTGCGCGGTGCCGCGGCAGCGCTCTTGCGGCCGGCCGCCGCGCGGCTGCCGAAACCCAGGTCGCCCGGGGTCAGGCCGTAGACGGTGATGGCTTCCTTGATGCGGGCGATGACGCCTTCGATTTCGTCGCGCTTCAGGCGCTCGGCCTCGCCCTTCAAGGATTCGATCTGCTGGATGACTTCTGCGTAGGTCTTGCTCATGGGACAGTCCGGGTGCGGCCTGTTCCTCCCAGGTCGGCTCTATTTGAGTTGGCCGACTTTACAGATCCGAGGTTGTTCAACAGTAAACCTGTAGACCATACCATGCCCCCAATGTGCTGAATAGCGGGCCGGCGAGAAGCGTCCCGTTACCGACGACGGCGCAACTGCATCACGCCCAGACCCGCCAGCCACAAGGCCCAGGTGCCGGGCTCCGGTATCTGGGGCAAGGGCACTTCGCCGGTCGCGCTGTCCAACCCTGGCAGTCCGCCGGGGCTGGGCGCCGAAGTCAGGCCAGACACCAGGGCAGGCGGGGACAGCGGCGGGCCGTCGGAACCGCCACCGCCACTGGGCAGCACGGCATCGGGGGTCACCGCAGCCAGCAACACCGGTTCGGCCGCATCGGAGGCCACGCGCACCGGGCCTGCGCCTGGCACGGTCGTGCCCTCGGGCGCCAGTACCGCGGCCAGCGGGATGCCATCGGCCGGGAGGGCGGCCAAGCCCTCGAAGCTGGGCGAGGCGCCAGGAGACGCCATCGCAGGGTCCGCGAGCAGCGGCGTCTGCGCGGTGTCGGCGGGCAGCAGGACGACGTCCATGCCCGGCAGACCCGGCCGGGCCGCATCGCGACGACCGCCTTCGGCAGCGCGGCGTTCGGACAGCCGCGTGACCCGCGCGACATTGCGGCACACGGTGGGCACGATGATGCAGTGCTCACCTTCGCAATAGACGAGCCCGCGTTCCTGCATATCGGGAGCCCACCGGTTTCGCGTCACCGAATTGCAGACCTGGCCCTGGCCGAAATGCATGTCCCGTATCTCGGGCGCGTATTTGAACTGGCCGCGGATGGCAGAGCGCTCGATCGTCGCGATCTCGTCGTACTGGCGCGCAGCCATGCGACGCTGCAATGCGGCCCTCACCGGAGCGGGTATGTCGGCATAACGATCGACCGCGGCCACGACGTCGCCCACGAAGGCATTGCGCCCGGGCCGATCCCAGGAGCAGGACGGCAGGGTGACGGCAGAGGCCGAGGCAGCGAGGGTGATCGACAGCAGGAGCGACATGGACTGGGCAGCGCCGCTCGTGGGCCCGGCGGTGCATCACTGTAGAGGCGAAACGCACCGGCAGGCAACGCCACCCCTGTGTCGAGGGGGATCGGATGCCGTGAAGCCAGCCTGCTTCTGCCCCCGGCATCGCCTCCATCGGCAGCGACCCTGTGCCGGCCCACAGGCCCGCTGGCTACACTGACACCGTGGAAACCAAATGGCTGGAAGACTTCGTCAGCCTGGCCGAGACGCGCAGCTTCTCGCGTTCGGCCCAGTTGCGCCATGTCACGCAGCCCGCCTTCTCGCGCCGCATCCAGTCGCTGGAAGCCTGGGCGGGCGTCGACCTCGTCGACCGCTCGTCGTACCCCACACGCCTGACGCCGGCGGGCGAAAGCTTCCATACCCAGGCGCTGGACATCCTGGGCGCCCTGCAGGCCACGCGTAACATGATGCGCAGCCACCAGGCCGCGGGCCAGGACATGATCGACTTCGCCGTGCCGCACACGCTGGCGTTCACCTTCTTCCCGCACTGGCTGATGGACCTTCGGCCGGGCTTCGGCGCCATCAAGAGCCGGCTCATCGCGCTGAACGTGCACGACGCCGTGATGCGCCTGACCGAAGGCGGCTGCGACCTGCTGATCGCCTACCACCACCCGTCACAGCCGTTGCAGCTGCCGCCCGAGCGCTACGAGATGCTGAGCCTGGGCAGCGAAACGCTGGCGCCTTATGCGCGACCCAGCGCCGAGGGCCAGCCCGAGTTCCGCCTGCCCGGCGCACCCGGGCGCAGGGTGCCGCTGCTGAGCTACGCGTCGGGCGCCTACATGGCGCGGCTGGTCGAGGTGATCCTCAAGCAGGCCCCGGAGCCGGCCCTGCTCGACGCCATCTACGAGACCGACATGGCCGAAGGCCTGAAGGCCATGGCACTGGAAGGCCACGGCCTGGCCTTCCTCCCGGTGAGCTCGGTGCGCAAGGAGCTCAAGACGCGACGCCTCGTGCATGCCGCGCCGGGCGGCGACTACGAGCTGACGATGGAAGTGCGCATCTACCGCGAGCGACCCGAGGCGGCGCGCCACGTCAAGCCGATGGCGCAGGCCCTGTGGGACTTCCTGGCGGCACGCTGAACCGGCGCACCGGGCCCCAAGCCGGGCGGTGATTGCCCCGGACCCCGATGCGACAATGGTTCGATGGCCCAGGCAATCACCCTCACCCGCCCCGACGACTGGCACCTCCACCTGCGCGACGGTGCGCCGATGGCGGCCGTGCTGCCGCACACCGCGCGGCAGTTCGCGCGCGCCATCGTCATGCCGAACCTCAAGCCGCCGGTGACCACGGCCGCGATGGCCGAGAGCTACCGCCAGCGCATCCTGGCCGCGCTGCCCGCAGGCCTGAGCTTCGAGCCGCTGATGACGCTCTACCTCACCGACAACACGCCGCCCGAGGAGATCGCCCGCGCCAAGGCGGCAGGCGTCGTGGCCCTGAAGCTCTACCCGGCAGGCGCCACGACCAACAGCGACGCCGGCGTGACCGACCTGCGCAAGACCTACAGGACGCTCGAAGCCATGCAGCGCGAGGGCCTGCTGCTGCTGGTGCACGGTGAAGTGACCGACCCCGCGGTGGACCTGTTCGACCGCGAGGCCGTCTTCATCGACGACGTGATGCAGCCGCTGCGCCGCGACTTCCCCGGGCTGAAGGTCGTCTTCGAACACATCACGACCAAGGAAGCGGCCCAGTACGTGGCCGGCTGCGACGCCCAGACCGCTGCCACCATCACGGCGCACCACCTGCTCTACAACCGCAATGCGCTGTTCATCGGCGGCATGCGGCCGCACTACTACTGCCTGCCGGTGCTCAAGCGCGAGGTGCACCGGCTGGCGCTCGTCGAAGCCGCCACGTCGGGCAGCCCGCGCTTCTTCCTGGGCACGGACAGCGCACCGCACGCCGCGGTGATGAAGGAACAGTCGGTGTGCGGCGCGGGCTGCTTCACGGCGCCGGCCGCGCTGGAACTCTATGCCGAGGCCTTCGAGGCCGCGGACGCACTCGACCGGTTCGAGGGCTTCGCCAGCCACCACGGTCCCGACTTCTACGGCCTGCCGCGCAACACCGGCACCGTGACGCTGGAGCGCAGCGACTGGACCGTGCCGGAGGCCCTGCCCTTCGGTGATGCGCTCATCAAGCCGCTGCGCGCCGGCGAGACCCTGCACTGGAAACTGACATGACCACCGACCGGGTGATGCTGCTGATCGACGCCGACAACGTCTCCGTCGACGTGATGGAACAGGCGGTGGAACTGCTGCTCGAGGAATACGGCGCGCTGCACGTGCGTCGCGCCTACTGCACCGCCGAGAGTGCGCTGAAGCACCAGCAGCTCTTCAAGCGGCTGTCGATCAAGCCCATGGTGAACCTGGCCGCGGGCAAGAACTCCACCGACATCGCGCTGGCCGTCGACGCCGTCGACCTGGTGCTGTCGGAACGACCCGAGGTCGTGGTCATCGCCTCGTCGGACTCCGACTTCGCGCCACTGGTCAGCCGCCTGCGCGAAAAGGGCTGCAAGGTGCGCGGCATCGGACAGCAGGGCAAGACCGGCGACGAGACGCTGTCGGTGTACGACGACTACACGGTGCTGGAGCACCGCAAGCGCGGCGGTACGCCGCGTAAGGCTTCGCGTCCCCCGGCACGGGGGGGCGACTCGCGGCGCGGCGGGCGATCGCGCGAGGCCGGCCGAGACCCTGGGCGCGAGTCGGCGCACGAGCCGATTCGGGAACCGATGCGCGAGCCCGCTCGGGAAGCAAGCCGGGATTCGGCACGCGAGACCGTCCGCGAGACCGTCCGCGAGTCGGCCCGTGAACGCGCCCGCGAGCCCGCGCGCGAACGCGATCGGGAGCGGGAGATCGACCTGCCGCGCGCGGAGCCCACGCCCCCGCAGGCGGTGCCGGAAGCGGTCACGCCACCGCCGAAGCCGGCAGGCAAGGCCGCCTCGAAGACGGCGACCAAGGCGCCGGCGCGCAAGAGCTCGCGCCGCAAGGTGGCCGAGGCGGTGGTCGACATCCTGCTGGACGTGGGTGAACCCATCGCCGTGGCGCCTGAACCCGCACCAGCACGCGCACCTGCGCCGGTGGCCCCGCCACCCGCGCCGCGCCCGCCGCCCCCCGCACCCCTGCCCGACGAGGTGGTCTCCATCCTGGCCGCGCTCCCGGAACTGGCGCGCGGCGGCACGGTGGAACTGCGCCTGGCCGCGGAACGGCTGCGTGACGCCGACCTGCTGGGACCCCGCGGCTCGTCGACCCGGTTCTTCGCCCCCTATGCCGAGTACTTCGAGCTGGTGCCGGAACAAGGCCCGAACAAGGTTCGCAGGCGCGTCCCCGGCGGCTAACCCCGGGCACGGCGTGCTGCCGACGCCCGACTGGACGGCGCCCTGGTTCGGGCCCTGGCGCGAACTGGGCCCGGCGCTGACGGCCGGCGTGGCGACAGGCCTGTCGGTGGCCGGGGCCTTGAACCGGGGCGGCGCGCCGCGTCACTTCGTGCCGGCGCAGGCCGCTCCACCCGACGAAGCCTACGAGGCCTTCATCGCCAGAACCGGCTGCGTGCCCACCCGCGACAACCTGCACGACTTCTTCAACGGCGGCATCTGGCACCTGCAGCCGGCCCTGAAGGCCCGGCTGAACGCCCTGCAGGCCGCCGCCATCGCGCGCGACGGCATCGGGCCGGTGCGCGGACCGCTGCGCGACGCGCTGACACGCTTCGACGAGCAGGGGGCGTGGCTGGACGGCCCGGACGGCGTCGTGCGGACGCTGCTGTCGGCGCTGCGGCGCAAGGCCTGGCGCGAGCTCTTCGTCGAGCAGCGGGCCTTGTGGTCACGGGTGCGGCTGCAGGTCTTCGGCCATGCCCTGCTGGAGCAGCTGACCGTGGCCCCCCGCAAATCGCTCACGGCGTTCGTGTTCGACGGCGATGCGCTGCGGGCTGACGAGGCCGATTGGCTGCAGGGCCCCCTGCTGCCGCTGCCCGTGGCCGGCGTGCCGGGCTGGCATGCCGACAACCACGACGCGGACTTCTACGCCGACGCCGCCGTCTTTCGCCCTCCGCGTGAAGGGAAAAGTCCCTTTGTGGCGCGGGTACGGGGGTCGGAAGCGGCTTGAAGTCCCGCGCCGGGCCCTAATATCCCGCCTGTCCGCAACCTCCACCGCCCCGCAGGGCGGCTGATCTCATCATGAAACGCATTCTGCTGTTCGTCGTGACCAACCTGGCCGTGATGCTGGTGCTGGGCATCGCGGCGAGCCTGCTCGGCGTCAACCGGTTCCTCACCGCCAACGGCCTGAACCTCGGCCAGTTGCTGGGGTTCGCGCTGCTGATGGGCTTCGGCGGCGCGATCATCTCGCTGCTGATGAGCAAGCCCATCGCCAAGTGGAGCACCGGGGCGCAGGTCATCAACAACTCGCAGGACCCGACGCACCGCTGGATCGTCGGCACCGTCGAGGGCTTCGCCAAGAAGGCCGGCATCGGCATGCCCGACGTCGCCATCTACGAAGGCGAGCCCAACGCCTTCGCCACCGGCGCCTTCAAGAACTCGGCGCTCGTGGCCGTGTCCACCGGTCTGCTGCAGAGCATGACGAAGGAAGAGGCCGAGGCCGTCATCGCGCACGAAGTGGCGCACGTGGCCAACGGCGACATGGTGACGATGACGCTGATCCAGGGCGTGATGAACACCTTCGTGGTGTTCCTGTCGCGCGTGATCGGCTACTTCGTCGACAAGGTCGTGCTGCGCAACAACAACGACGGCCCGGGCATCGGCTACTACATCACCACCATCGTGCTCGACATCGTGCTGGGCGTGCTCGCTGCCGTCGTCGTGGCCTGGTTCTCGCGCCAGCGCGAGTACCGCGCCGACTCGGGTGCTGCGCAGCTGATGGGCCGCAAGCAGCCGATGATCAACGCGCTGGCACGCCTGGGCGGCCTCGACCCCGGCAACCTGCCGCAGTCGGTGCAGGCCATGGGCATCAGCGGCAAGCCCAGCGGCTTCATGGCCCTGATGTCCAGCCACCCGCCGCTGGAAGACCGCATCCGCGCGCTGCAGCAGGCGCAGTGAGCACAGCGGCCTGACCGGCCGCACGCGGAACGAAGAAGGGGCCCCACGGGGCCCCTTCGTCTTGTCGAGGCGCGGCTTCAGGGCTCGATGGCGGCGCCCACGATCGCCTCGCCGCCGCCCACCGTGCCGACGAAAGTGGCACGGCCGGTGGCCAGGTCGAGCCGGTACCAGCGCGTGAGGCCGCCGTTCTTGCGCACACCGGCCCAGGCGGCGTTGTCGAGGTCGGAGATGTCGAAGCTGGCATCGTCGAAGGGGCCGATCCCCAGGCTGCCCACGGTGTACAGGCGGCCGGTGTTGGGCGACACGGCAGGCGACACGCCTTCCTTCGTGCCCTGGTGCACCAGCGTGCCGGCGGCAGCGTCCAGCGCGTAGTTCGTGGTGATCTTGTCGTTGCTCTTGTTGTAGCTGTAGGCGGCGGCCACCACGCGAGGCGAACGGCCGTGCTGGGGGTCGCCGTCGGCGTAGACCAGGCGGCCATCGAGCTGCGCGCCAGGCAGGGCCGGGTCGCTGTCGACCACGGCCCCGGTGTCCGGGTGCAGGCGCAGGTTGCTGCCGCCCTGGTGGACGACGCGGATGCGGTCCACCGTCGGGTTGAAGTCGAAACCCCACTCGCGGCCGTCGGCGGGCAACGCCACGGGCGTGCCCATGGGTTCGGCAGCGGCCTTCGGGACGTCGATGCGGTAGAGCTGGCCCGACACGCCCAGGCCGTAGAGCTGGCCGCGCGCCACGCGGTAGTCGATGCCCACCAGGCGGTCGCCCTCGCGCAAGCCCTGCAGCGGCCGGCGCTCGCGCAGCTTCTGCGGCTGGCCGGCGTTGAAGCGCAGCAGGTGGTTCGACGCCGTCACGGCGACGATGTCTTCCTTGGCAGGCGAGCCCATTTGCTCCGCGGGTCCTGGCGCAGCACAGGCGGCCACCAGGGCCGACATGGCCAGGCACAACGGGGCCGGCAGCGCGCCTGGACGCGGGGGCTTGGGCAGTGGCACGTGAAGGGACATGGGCGCTCGATCCGGATGCAGGACAGCGCGGGCCGTCTGGCGTGCCCGCGCACCTGCATCAGTTTCGACACGGCGCCCGCCGACTTGAGCACGGCGGTGCGGGCACCGCGGTGGCGCCGAAGCGCGAACTTCAGCGCGTCGTCGCCTGCCGCACCGCGCGTTCCCAGCGCGCCATGAGTTCCTGGGCACGATCGCGCGGCATGGTGGGCAGGAAGCGGCGCTCGACCTGCCAGTGCGAGGCCAGCTGGTCGAGGTCGGCCCACACGCCGGCCGACAGTCCGGCCAGGTAGGCTGCGCCCAGCGCGGTGGTCTCGATGACCTTCGGCCGCACCACCGGGATGCCCAGCAGGTCGGCCTGGAACTGCATCAGCAGGTCGTTGACGCAGGCGCCGCCGTCCACGCGCAGCTCGGTCACGCCCGACCCACCCGTTGCGAGCACGTCGCGCGCCATGGCCTGCAGCAACGCGGCGCTCTGGAAGGCGATGCTCTCCAGCGCGGCGCGCGCGATGTGGGCCACCGTGCTGCCGCGGGTCAGGCCGACGATGGCGCCGCGCGCCTCGGCGTCCCAGTAAGGCGCGCCGAGTCCTGTGAAGGCCGGCACGAACATCACGCCACCGGCGTCGGGCACGCTCTCGGCCAGGCTCTGGACCTGGCCGCTGCCCTCGATGGCGCGCAGGCCGTCGCGCAGCCACTGCACCACGGCGCCACCGATGAAGACGCTGCCCTCCAGCGCGAACTCGGGCGTCCACGCAGGCGCCCGGCCGCCCGAAGCCTGCGTGGCACTCCCTTGGGGGGCCGGCGCGTCGCGCCTTGGGGGCGCCATGACACCGGTCTGTGCGGCGCTGGTGCTGATGAGGCCGTTGCTGCTGGTCTGGAACTGCGCGCCGGTGTGCATCAGCATGAAGCAGCCGGTGCCGTAGGTGTTCTTCGCCAGGCCGGCCTTGAAGCAGGCCTGGCCGAAGAGGGCCGCCTGCTGGTCGCCCGCGATGCCGCCGACCGGCAGCGCGGCACCCAGCAGTCCGGGAAGGGTCTCGCCGAAGACATGGCTCGACGGGTGGACCGCCGGCAGCACGGCGCGCAGCACGCCGAGCTCGCGCAGCAGATCGTCGTCCCAGGCGTTGCGGTGCACGTCGAACATCATCGTGCGCGACGCGTTGCTGACGTCGGTGGCGTGCACCGCGCCGCCGGTGAGCTGCCACAGCAGCCAGCTGTCGACGGTGCCGAAGGCCAGCTCGCCGCGCTCGGCGGCGGTACGAGCGCCATCGACATGGTCGAGCAGCCACCTCAGCTTGGTACCCGAGAAGTAGGGGTCGATCACCAGCCCGGTCTTCTGGCGCACGGTGTCCTGCAGCCCGCGGGCCCGCAGTTCGGCACAGAAGGTCTCGGTGCGCCGGTCCTGCCAGACGATGGCGTTGTGCAGCGGCTGCCCCGTGCGGCGGTTCCACAGCAGCGTGGTCTCGCGCTGGTTGGTGATGCCGATGGAGGCGATGTCGGCCGCCGTCAGCTTCGCCTGGGACAGCGCGTCACGCGCCGTGGCCAGCTGCGTCTGCCAGATCTCCATCGGGTCGTGCTCGACCCAGCCGGGCTGCGGAAAGATCTGGCGGAACTCGCGCTGTGCCATGGCCACGACGTGGCCCTGCGCATCGAACACGATGCTGCGCGAACTGGAGGTGCCCTGGTCGAGGGCCAGCAGGTGGGTCTTCATGGCATTCGGGGTCCGGGACAAGGCACCGGCCGTCATCATCGCATCGAGTGCGCCTCAGGCAGCGCCGCGCACCCAGGCCAGCGTGTCGGCCAGCGCGCGGCCGGCGCGCTCGAGCAGGTCGTCGATCTGCGCCTCGGTGATGATGAGCGGCGGCGAGAACGCGATGACGTCGCCGCCCAGCACGCGCACGATGAGGCCGTGGGCCTGCGCGCGCCTGACGAAGTACGCGCCGACGCCGCGCGCCGGGTCGAAGGGCTTGCGTGCCGCCGGGTCCTCGGCCAGTTCGATGGCGCCGATGAGGCCCAGGCCGCGCGCCTGGCCGACGATGGGGTGGCCGGCGAAGCGCTGCAGGCCCTCCTGCAGTCGCGGCGCCACGCGCCGCACGTGGCCGATGACGTCGTCGCTTTCGTAGATGCGCAGCGTCTCCAGCGCCACGGCGCAGGCCAGCGGGTGGCCGCTGTAGGTGTAGCCGTGGCCGAAGGTGCCCACCGCCGCACTCGCGTCGGCCACCGTCTGGTAGATGGCCTCGCTGACGTACAGCGCGGACATCGGCACGTAGGCCGAGGTCATCATCTTGGCCACCGTCATCATGTCGGGCTGCAGGCCGAAGACCTGCGTGCCGAAGGGCTGGCCCAGGCGGCCGAAGCCGGTGATGACCTCGTCGGCGATGAGCAGGATGTCGTGGCGCTTCAGCACCGCCTGCACGCGTTCGAAGTAGCCCGGCGGCGGGATGATCACGCCGCCAGCGCCCTGCACCGGCTCGGCGATGAAGGCCGCGATGGTGTCGGGCCCTTCCCGGTCGATCAGTGCTTCGAGTTCCTGCACCAGGCGGTCGACGAACTGCGCCTCGGTCTCTCCGGGCTGGCCGTTGCCGTAGAAGTGCGGCGCGCTGACACGCAGCACGCCGGGCAGCGGCAGGTCGAAGTGCTGGTGCATGGTGGGCAGGCCCGACAGCGAAGCCGCCGCCGCCGTCACGCCGTGGTAGCCCTTCTGGCGCGCGATGATCTTCTTTTTCGCCGGCCGGCCGCGCGCGTTGTTGTAGTAGCGCACGAGCTTGAAGGCGGTGTCGTTCGACTCCGAGCCCGAGTTGGCGAACAGCACGCGCCCGGCCTGCAGCGCCGGCGTGGGCGCCCAGCGCATCAGCGCCGCCACGAGTTCGGTCACCGGCCCCGGCACCTTGCCGCTGAACGAGTGGTAGTAGGGCAGCTGGCGCATCTGCCGCGCCGCGGCGTCGGCCAGCCGCCCTTCCGAAAAGCCCAGCGACGCGCACCACAGCCCGGCCATGCCTTCCAGGTAGCGGTTGCCGTGCTCGTCGACCACGTGCACACCGTCACCCTGCACGATGACCAGCGGCCCCTCGCGCTCCAGCTGGCGCAGCTGCGTGTAGGGGTGCAGGTGGTGGGCGATGTCGCTGCGGCCGGCAGCAGACACCTCGACGGTGGCGGTGGTCATGGCGCTCTCCTGGGGGTGCCGGCGATTATGGGTCGCCCACCGTCGGCGCCTTCGCCCTCTCCGTCGCCTCAGGCCGTGGGGAGCTTGTGCTCCTTGAACTGCTCGCGCAGCTTGATCTTCTGCATCTTGCCCGTGGCGCCCAGCGGGATGGCGTCGACGAAGACCACGTCGTCGGGTGTCCACCACTTGGCGATCTTGCCGTCGTAGAAGGCGATGAGCTCTTCGCGCGTGACCTCGGCGCCGGGCTTCTTCACCACCACCAGCAGCGGGCGCTCGTCCCATTTCGGGTGCTTGGCGGCGATGCAGGCGGCCATGGCCACGGCCGGGTGCGCCATGGCGATGTTCTCGAGGTCGATCGAACCGATCCACTCGCCGCCGCTCTTGATGACGTCCTTGCTGCGGTCGGTGATGATCATGTAGCCGTCAGGGCTCATCTTGGCGACGTCGCCGGTGGGGAACCAGCCGTCCTTCAGCGGGTCGCCGCCCTCGTTCTTGAAGTAGCTGGAGATGATCCACGGGCCGCGCACCATCACGTCGCCCGAGGCCTCGCCGTTCCACGGCAGCTCGCTGCCGTCCTCGGCGACGATCTTGAGGTCGACGCCGAACACCGCGCGGCCCTGCGTGGCCATCACCGCGAAGCGCTCGTCGCGGCTCATGCCCTGGTGCTTGGCCTTGAACGAGGCCGCCGTGCCGATCGGGCTCATCTCGGTCATGCCCCAGGCATGGATGACCTGCACGCCGTAGTCGTCGAGGAACTTGCGGATCATCGCCGGCGGGCAGGCCGAGCCGCCGATGGCGCTGCGGCGCATGGTGCTGAACTTCAGGCCGTTGGCTTCCACATAGCCCAGCAGGCCCTGCCACACCGTGGGCACGCCGGCCGACAGCGTCACGCCCTCGGCCTCGAACAACTCGTAGAGCGACTTGCCGTCCAGACCCGCGCCAGGGAAGACCAGCTTGGCCCCCGTCATCGGCCCGACATAGACGATGCCCCAGGCGTTGACGTGGAACATCGGCACGACCGGCAGCACGACGTCGGCGGCCGAGCAGTCCAGGCAGTCGGGCAGTGCCGCGCTCATGGTGTGCAGCATCGTCGAGCGGTGGCTGTACAGCATGCCCGTGGTGCCCGAGGTGTAGCACAGAGAGCTGGCGGTGTTCTCGTCGAAGCTGGGCCACTCGTAGCGGTCGTCCTGCGCGTCGATCAGGTCCTCGTAGCACAGCAGGCCCGGCACCTTGGGGTCGGCCGGCAGGTTGGCGCGGGCTGTCATCGCGACGAAGTGGCGGATGGTCTTCGTGCGCCCGGCGATGGCCTGGATCAGCGGCAGGAAGGTCATGTCGAAGAACAGCACCTGGTCTTCGGCGTGGTCGGCGATGTAGGTGATCTGGTCGGGGTGCAGGCGCGGGTTGACCGTGTGCAGCACGGCGCCCGAGCCGCTGACGCCGAAGTACAGCTCCATGTGGCGGTAGCCGTTCCAGGCCAGCGTGGCCACGCGGTCGCCGGGCTTCACACCCAGGGCGGCCAGGGCCTTGGCCATGCGGCGCGAGCGGGAAGCCACCTCCTTGTAGGTGGTGCGGTGGATGTCGCCCTCGACGCGGCGCGAGACGATCTCGCGGTCGCCGTGGTGCCGTTCGGCATGGACGATGAGAGAGGAAATCAGCAGCGGCTGCTGCATCATCTGGCCGAACATGGGCGTGTCTCCTTGGGCTGTGTCTTGTGAAGGCTTGCCGCGGCGGCACCGCAGCGACCACCCGTCATTCTGCGGCAATCGGGTCCGTGCCCGCCGGGATCAGGCTGCCAGAGAGGTGGCCAGCCGGCGATGTCGTTCAACGAGGCGGGGCAGCTCCAGCGTGGTGATCTGACCATCGCGCACCACCACACGTCCGTTCACCACGCTGTGGCTGACCTGCGGCACCTGGCAGAAGAACAGCGCGGCCAGCGGGTCGTGGCCGGCGCCGGCCAGGCCGACATGGTCGAGCCGCACCATCGCGAGGTCGGCCGCCATGCCGGGGGCCAGCGCGCCGATGTCGTCGCGGCCCAGCACGCGGGCGCCGCCCAGGGTGGCGATCTCCAGCACTTCGCGCGCCGTCATCGCCGAAGGCCCTTTCACCGGCCCGTGCGCCACGCGCTGCAGCAGCAGCGCCAGCCGCGCCTCGCCCAGCATGTGGCCGCTGTCGTTGCTGGCCGAGCCGTCGACAGCCAGAGACACCGGCACGCCGGCGTCGCGCATCGCGCGGATGGGCGCGATGCCCGAGGCCAGCCGCATGTTCGAGCCCGGGCAGTGCGCCACGCCGGTGCCGGTGGCGGCGAACATCCGGATGCCGGCCTCGTCGAGCTTGACGCAGTGCGCATGCCAGACATCGGGGCCCAGCCAGCCCAGCTGCTCGGCGTATTCGGCCGGCGTGCAGTGGAACTTCTCGCGCGTGTAGGCGATGTCGAAATCGTTCTCGGCCAGGTGCGTGTGCAGGTGCACGCCGAAGTGGCGCGCCAGCGTGGCCGACTCGCGCATCAGGTCGCGGCTGACGCTGAAGGGCGAGCACGGCGCCACCACGATGCGCCGCATGGCCAGCGGGGCGGGGTCGTGCCAGCGCTCGATGACGCGCTGCGTGTCGCGCAGGATGTCGCCCTCGTTTTCCACCACGCCGTCGGGCGGCAGCCCGCCCTGGCTGCGGCCCACGCTCATCGCACCGCGTGCGGCATGGAAGCGCATGCCGATCTGTTCGGCGGCCTCGAGGCTGTCGTCGAGGCGGCAGCCGTTGGGGTAGATGTAGAGGTGGTCGCTGCTGGTGGTGCAGCCCGACAGCAGCAGCTCGGCCATCGCGATCTGCGTCGAGACGCGGACCATCTCGGGCGTCAGGCCGGCCCACACCGGGTACAGCGCGCTGAGCCAGTCGAACAGCTCGTTGTCCTGCGCCGCGGGCAGCACGCGCGTCAGCGTCTGGTACATGTGGTGGTGGGTGTTCACCAGCCCGGGGAAGACGACGTGGTCGGCGGCGTCGATGACCTCGTCGGCCGCCTGCGGCAGCTCGTGCGCCGGGCCCACCGCCTCGACGCGCGCGCCGCGGACGAACACCGAGCCGCCCGCGATCTCGCGCCGCTGCGCGTCCATCGTCACCAGCAGCGTGGCGTTGCGGATCAGCAGCGTCTTCTCGCTCATCCCCTGGCCGCCTTCACTTGTTTCGAGAGAGGTACCAGCGCTCGATCGCCGCGCGCTCGTCGTCGGTGATCTGCGTGGCATTGTTCATCGGCATCAGCTTCAGCACCACGGACTGCTGGTAGATGGCCTGCGCGTGCTGCTGGATGAGTTCGGGCGTGTGCAGCGCCACGCCCTTCTGCTGCACCTGGGCGTTGTGGCACAGCGCGCAGCGCTGCTCGACGATGGCCTGCACCTGGGCCATCGTCACCGGCGCGGCACCGGCCACCGGCGCGGGCCGCGGCGCGGGGGCCAGCCAGATCGCCAGGCCGACGAGGACGGCCGTGCCGCCGGCGGCGTATTCCCAGGGCACGCGCTTGCCGTGCAGCAGGGCCTTGTGACGCACCACGAAGCTGTGGCGGATCAGCGCACCGGCCAGCATCAGCAGCACCAGCACGAGCCAGTTGTGCTTGCCCTGGTACAGCCAGCCATAGTGGTTGGACAGCATGGCGATCAGCACCGGCAGCGTGAAGTAGGTGTTGTGCACGCTCCGCTGCTTGCCGCGCTGGCCGTGGATGGCCTCCACCGGCTGGCCGGCCTTCATCTGCGCGATCACCTTGCGCTGGCCCGGGATGATCCAGAAGAACACGTTGGCGCTCATCGCCGTGGCGATCATCGCGCCCACCGTCAGGAAGGCGGCGCGGCCCGCGAAGAGCTGGCAGGCCAGCCAGGTGGCCGCGACGATGTAGACCAGCACCAGCACGCCGACCCGGCCGTCGCCGCCGACCTGGCCGTCCTTCTCGCCCACCCAGCGGCAGATGAGGTCGTAGACGATCCAGAACACGCCCAGGAAGGCCAGCGCCACGGTGATGGCCATGGCGGGCGACCAGTCGTGCACGCTGCGGTCGATGAGGAAGGTGTCGGCGTTGAACAGGTACAGCACCGTGAACAGCCCGAAGCCGGTGAGCCAGGTGGCGTAGGCCTCCCAGTAGAACCAGTGCAGGTTGTCGGGCAGCGACCTCGGCGCCACCATGTACTTCTGCGGGTTGTAGAAGCCGCCGCCGTGCACGGCCCACAGCTCGCCATCGACGCCCTTGGCCTTCAGGTCGGGCGCCAGCGGCGGCGTGAGGTTGTTGTCGAGGAAGACGAAGTAGAACGAGGCGCCGATCCACGCGATGGCCACGATGACGTGTGTCCAGCGCAGCAGCAGGTTGGCCCAGTCCAGAAGGTATGCGTCCATGCGCAGCAGGTCCTGTCAGGCCGTTCACCACGGCGGGCGCTGTGATCGGGAGAGTGAGTGTCGCGCCCTGGGCAGCCGGCCGGCTGCCCGCCCACGGCGACGGGAACGGAAACGGGTCGGTCGTTGGTCAGTTCTTCACGTCGGCGGCCTTGATGGCCGGTTGCCAGTCGTTCACCTGCTTGGCGACGAAGGCCGAGAAGTCGGCACTGCCCATCTTGACGGTGGTGATGCCCAGGTCTTCGAAGCGCTTGACGATGGCGGGGTCGGCCACGATCGCGGCGATGGCCGCGCCGAGCCTGTCGGTGACCTCCTTGGGCAGGCCGGCCGGGCCCGAGACGCCGAAGTAGTTCTCGGCCAGCAGCTGCGGCAGGCCCAGCTCGACCACGGTGGGCACATCGGGCAGCAGCGGCGAGCGCGTGCGCGTGGTGACGGCCAGCGGGCGGATCTGCCCGGCCTTGACCATGGGCACGAAGGCGGTGATGACGTCGATGCCGACGGGGATCTGCCCGGCGATGAGGTCGGTGGTCATGGGCGCGCCGCCGCGGTAGGGCACGTGCGTCATCTGGATCTTCATCGCGTCCTTGGCCATCTCGCCGACGATGTGGCCGATCGAGCCCGGCCCGCCGCTGCCGAAGGTGTAGCCCGGCGTGGCGGCGGCCTTGGGCAGGTCCTTCAGCGAGGCCGGGCCCGTCTTGGGGTTGGCCATCAGCAGCACCGGCGCCACGCCCAGCATGGCCACGTGGGTGAACTGCTTGACCGGGTCGTAGGGCTGCTTGGGCACCGTGAAGGGGCCGATGGAGGTGGGCGTGCTGTTGGACAGCATCAGCGTGTAGCCGTCGGGCGCCGAGCGCACGACGTCCAGGCCTCCGATGGTGCCGCCGGCGCCGGGCTTGTTGTCGACGATGACCGTCTGCCCCAGCGCCTTGCCCAGCGGCTCGGCGATGGTGCGCGCGACGATGTCGCTGGCACCGCCCGAGGCGAAGGTGACGACGATGCGTATCGGCTTCTCGGGCCAGGCGGCCAGGGCGGGCGTCGCGCAGGCCACCAGGGCCAGGGCGATCAGCGAACGGCGAAAGGTCATCGTTTCTCTCCTCGGGTTGTAGACGCCATCTTGCAAGCCTCGTGCCGGGTATTGCACATCACGGCGCCGCAGGTCGCCGTGCCCCCAAGCGACCGCTGCGGAGCCGGCTCTGCCGGTCCGCTGGCGGCGCCCCCTGGGGGGAGGCGGCGAAGCCGCTTCGAGGGGATCGTCAACTCCCGCGGTAGGTGCTGTAGCTGTAGGGGCTGACGAGCAGGGGCACGTGGTAGTGCGCGCTGGTGTCGGCGATGCCGAAATCCAGCGGCACCTCGTCAATGAAGGGCGGGTCGGACAACGCAACGCCGCGTGCGGCGAAGTAGGGGGCCACCGAGAACACCAGGCGGTAGCGGCCGGCCACGAGCGAGTCGCCCTGCAGCAGCGGCTCGTCGGCACGGCCGTCGGCGTTCAGCTGCAGGGTCTTCAGGACCGTCGACCCCCCTGCGTCCAGACGGGACAGCGTGACGCGCATGCCCGCGGCCGGGCAGCCGTGGGCGGTGTCGAGCACGTGGGTGGTGAGTTTGCCCATGGGAGGTCCGGACTGCGATGAGAAGCCATCGATCGGGTCGAACTGTATACACATTCGTGCACGGTGCAACCCCGGGCAAGACCCGGGCCCCCGGGTTTCCCAGACGGTCCAATGGGGTGGTGTCGTGTATACACTCGTGGATACACCGACCGACGGCCCGTTGCGGTCGGCATGGCGATTCGCCCCACCCAGCCCCTCCTGCCGATGTCCCCATGGCCGGTCCACGCGTCAACCTGAGCAGCCTCGAAGCCCGGCCGGTCGCCCCGCCGCGGCGGCCGGCAGGCCGTCGAGCGGCGCCGGCCGAGCCGGCCGGCGCCACGCAGCGCATCGTCGACGCCATCACGCAGGCGGTGGTCGAACGCCGGCTGATGCCCGGCACCAAGCTGGCCGAGCAGCAGATCGCCGACATCTTCAAGGTCTCGCGCACGCTCGTGCGCCAGGCCCTCAACCAGCTCAGCCGCGACCACCTGGTGACGCTGGAGCCGGCGCGCGGCGCCTTCGTCGCGCAGCCCTCGGTGGACGAGGCGCGCCAGGTCTTCGACGTGCGCAAGATGGTCGAGGCCGCGATGGTGCGGCAGCTCTGCGCACAGATCACCGACGAGCAGGTGGCGCGGCTGCGCCGCCACATCGCCGACGAGCAAGGCGCCATCGAGCGCACCGACGTGCCCGGCCGCACGCGGCTGCTGGCCGACTTCCACGTTCTGCTGGCGCGCATGCTGGGCAACGAGGTGCTGGCCCGGCTGCTGGCCGACCTGCTGTCGCGCTGCTCGCTGATTGCGCTGATGTACCAGTCGTCGCACTCGGCCGAACACTCGCAGGCCGAGCACGTGCACATCGTCGACGCGCTCGAGCGGCGCGACGCGCGCACCGCCGTGCGGCTGATGGAGCAGCACCTGGGCAACGTCGAACGCAACCTGCGCCTGCAGCCGCGCCAGCACGACCTGGCAAGCGTCTTGCACGTCGCCCCTCCTTATCCCGAGAGCTGAGCACCGCATGCCGACCCCAGAAGACCCCTCCACGACCTACCCCCGCGACCTGCGCGGCTACGGCCGCCAGACGCCGCACGCGCGCTGGCCCGGCGGCGCCCGCATCGCCGTGAACTTCGTGCTGAACTACGAGGAAGGCGGCGAGAACAACCCGCTGCACGGCGACCCCACGTCGGAGACCTTCCTGTCGGAACTCGTCACGGCGCAGGCCTACGAGAACCGCCACATGACGATGGAGTCGATGTACGAGTACGGCTCGCGGTCGGGGGTGTGGCGCATCCTGCGCGAGTTCGACCAGCGCGGCCTGCCGCTCACCGTGTTCGGCGTGGCCGCCGCGCTGGAACGCTACCCCGAGCTGGTGCAGCACTTCCTGGCGCGCAAGGACGAGATCGCCAACCACGGCCTGCGCTGGATCCACTACCAGCACGCCCCGGAAGCCACCGAGCGCAAGCACATCGGCGTGGCCACCCACCTCATCAAGGAGATGACCGGGGGCCAGTGGCCGCTGGGCTGGTACACCGGCCGCGACAGCCCCAACACCCGCCGCCTGGTGGCCGACCAGGGCGGCTACGAGTACGACAGCGACTACTACGGCGACGACCTGCCCTTCTGGCTGCAGGTGCAGCGCAGCGACGGCACGCTGGTGCCGCAGCTCATCGTGCCGTATTCGCTGGACACCAACGACATGCGCTTCGTGCAGGCGCAGGGCTTCAACACCGGCGACCACTTCTTCACCTACCTGCGCGACGCCTTCGACGCGCCGAAGGGCATCGACCGGCCCAAGATGATGTCCATCGGCATGCACTGCCGCCTGCTGGGCAAGCCCGGGCGCATCGGCTCGCTGCAACGCTTCCTCGACCACATCGGCCGGCACGCCGACGTGTGGGTGGCCCGGCGCATCGACATCGCGCGGCACTGGAAAGCCACGCACCCCTTCGACGCCGCCACCGCCTTCGTCTGGAAATGACCCACCCCCGAAGCGCCTGCGGCGCTCCCCCTCAAGGGGGCAACCCCAGCGGCCGGGCCAAGCCCGTCCGCGGCGTCCGCTTGATGCCCTGCTCCAGCCTGCAGAGATTGGCGAACAGTGGCCTGGAGAACTGAGATCATGCTTTCGCTCGAAGCCCTCAACGCCGCCTCGCAGGCCGAGTTCACCGCGCTGCTCGACGGCGTCTACGAACATTCGCCGTGGATCGCGCACGAGACCTGGCCGAAGCGGCCCTTCGGCACGCTGGCAGCGCTGAAGCAGGCGCTGGCGCAGACGGTGCGCGAGGCCGGCAAGGACAGGCAGCTGGCCCTGGTGCGCCAGCACCCGGAGCTGGCCGGCAAGGCCATGGTCAGCCAATCGCTCACGGCCGAGAGCAGCAACGAACAGGGCAAGGCCGGCCTGACCGACTGCACGCCAGAAGAGTTCGCCCACCTGCAGCAGCTCAACGCGGCCTTCAACGCGAAGTTCGGCTTCCCCTTCATGCTGGCCGTGCGCGGGCCGCGGGGCAGCGGGCTGTCGCGCCAGGAGATCATCCGCACCTTCGAGCGCCGCCTGGCCGGCCACCCCGACTTCGAATTCGCCGAGGCGCTGCGCAACATCCACCGCGTGGCCGAGATCCGCCTGAACGACAAGTTCGGCGTGGTGCCGTCGCAGGGCCTGATGGTGTGGGACTGGGCGGAAGAGCTGGCATCGCACAGCGACCCCGGCTTCAAGGAGCAGGGCCAGCTCACCGTCACCTACCTCACCGAGGCGCATCAGACCTGCGCGCGCCGCCTGCAGTGGTGGATGAAGGAAGCCGGCTTCGACGAGGTGCACATCGACGCCGTGGGCAACGTGGTGGGCCTCTACCACGGCAGCGACCCGGCCTCGAAGCGGCTGCTCACCGGCAGCCACTACGACACCGTGCGCAACGGCGGCAAGTACGACGGCCGCCTGGGCATCCTGGTGCCCATGGCCTGCGTGCGCGCACTGCACGCCGCCGGCCGGCGCCTGCCCTTCGGCATCGAGGTGGTGGGCTTCTCCGAAGAGGAAGGCCAGCGCTACAAGGCCACCTTCCTGGGCTCGGGCGCGCTCACCGGCGACTTCGACCCCGCCTGGCTGGCGCAGACCGATGTCGACGGCGTGAGCATGAGCGACGCGATGAAGGCCGCCGGCCTGCCCGCCACGCTGGAGGCCATCCACGCGCTGCGGCGCGACGCGGCGCGCTACCTGGGCTTCGTCGAGGTGCACATCGAGCAGGGCCCGGTGCTGAACCAGAAGGACCTGCCGCTGGGCGTGGTGACCTCCATCAACGGCAGCGTGCGCTACCTGGGCGAGGTGGTGGGCATGGCCAGCCACGCCGGCACCACGCCGATGGACAGCCGCCGCGACGCGGCCGCCGCGGTGGCCGAGCTGATCCTCTTCGTCGAGAAGCGTGCGGCCGAACTGCCGCATGCCGTGGGCACGGTGGGCATGCTGCAGGTGCCCGCGGGCTCGATCAACGTGGTGCCCGGACGCTGCCAGTTCAGCCTGGACCTGCGCGCCACCACCGACGCCGTGCGCGACGCGCTGGCCGCCGACGTGCGCGCCGAACTGCAGCGCGTCTGCGAGCGCCGCGGCCTGGCCTTCACGCTGGAGCAGACGATGGCGGTGCCGGCTGCCCCCAGCGCGCCGGCCTGGCAGCAACGCTGGGAGCGCGCCGTCGAAGCGCTGGGCCTGCCTGTGTTCCGCATGCCCAGCGGCGCCGGCCACGACGCGATGAAGCTGCACGAGGTGATGCCGCAGGCCATGCTGTTCATGCGCGGCCTGAACTCCGGCATCAGCCACAACCCGCTGGAGTCGATCACCGCCGACGACACCGAGCTGTGCGTGGCGGCCTTCCAGCACCTGCTCGAACAACTGGCCGCCGAGGCCGCCTGAACCTTCGCTGGACCGATGACCGAACCGATGAACGCCGCCTCCCCCGACGCCTGGATCGACGCCCACTTCGACGAACAGGTGCGCTTCCTGCAAGCCCTGGTGCAGGTGCCCACCGACACGCCGCCCGGCAACAACGCGCCGCACGCCGAGCGCACGGCCGAGCTGCTCGCGGGCATGGGGCTGGTGGCAGAGAAGCACCATGTGCCGGCAGTGGAGGTCGAGGCCTACGGTCTCGAGTCCATCACCAACCTCGTCGTGCGGCGCCGCTTCGGCGAGGGCGGCCCGGTGCTGGCGCTCAACGCCCACGGCGACGTCGTGCCGCCCGACAGCCCCTACGGCGGCGAGATCGAGGGCGGCAAGCTCTACGGCCGCGCCTCGGCGGTCAGCAAGAGCGACTTCTCGACCTACACCTTCGCGCTGCGCGCGGTCGAGGCGCTGGGCCTGCCGCTGAAGGGCGCGGTGGAACTGCACTTCACCTACGACGAGGAGTTCGGCGGCGAACTGGGCCCGGGCTGGCTGCTGAAGAAGGGCCTGACGAAGCCGGATCTCCTGATCGCCGCCGGCTTCAGCTACCAGGTGGTGACGGCGCACAACGGCTGCCTGCAGATGGAGGTCACGCTGCACGGCCTGGCCTCGCACGCGGCCTACCCGCAGACCGGCGTCGACGCGCTGCAGGCCGCCAACGTGCTGCTGACGGCGCTCTACGCCTACAACGGCGTGCTGCGCGAGCGGCGCTCCGCGGTGGCCGGCATCACGCACCCCTACCTGAACGTCGGCCGCATCGAAGGCGGCAGCAACACCAACGTGGTGCCCGGCAAGGTGGTGCTGAAGATCGACCGCCGCATGATCCCCGAGGAAGACTCGGCCGCGGTGGAAGCCGAGGTGCGGCAACTCATCGAACAGACCGTGTCGCGCTGCCCGGGCATTCGCCTGGAGGTGCGCCGCCTGCTGCTGGCGAACTCGCTCAAGCCCCTGCCCGGCAACGCGGCGCTGGTGGCCGCCATCCAGAAGCACGGCCAGGCCGTCTTCGGCGAACCCATCCCCGAAAGCGGCACGCCGCTCTACACCGACGTGCGGCTGTACGGCGAGCACGGCGTGCCGGCCGTGATCTACGGCGCCGGGCCGCGCACGGTGCTCGAGTCGAACGCCAAGCGCGCCGACGAACACGTCGAACTGGAAGACCTGCGGCGCGCCACCAAGGTGATCGCCCGCACCATCATCGACATCCTGCGTTGAATCGCGCCCTCACATGGTGCAAGACCCGAGAAACGGGTGCGCACGTAACTTGCACAATGCCCTGAAGACTGTTTCTGATCCCTGGAGCCCGCCCCCATGACCTTCACCGCCCTCACCCGCCGCAGCCTGCTGGCCGCCGCCACCGCCCTGTTCGCGTTGCCGGCCTTTGCGCAGACGCCCATCAAGTTCCAGCTCGACTGGCGTCTTCCTGGCCTCGCAGGCCAAGGGTTATTACAAGGCCGCCGGTCTGGACGTCACCATCGACGCCGGCAACGGCTCGGGCGGCACCGTCACGCGCGTGGCCTCGGGCACCTACGACATGGGCTTCGCCGACCTGGCCGCGCTGATGGAGTTCCACGCCAACAATCCCGACGCGCCGAACAAGCCGGTGGCCGTGATGATGGTCTACAACAACACGCCGGCCGCCGTGGTGGCGCTCAAGAAGAGCGGCATCACCAAGCCGTCCGACCTGAACGGCAGGAAGCTGGGTGCGCCGGGCTTCGATGCCGGCCGCAAGGCCTTCCCGATCTTCGCCAAGGCCAACAACATCAGCGGCGTGCAGTGGACCAGCATGGACCCGCCGCTGCGCGAGACCATGCTCGTGCGCGGCGACATCGATGCCATCACCGGCTTCTCCTTCACCTCCATCCTCAACCTCGAGGCGCGCGGTGTGAAGGCCGAGGACATCGTCGTGCTGCCCTACCCCGCGCACGGCGTGAAGCTGTACGGCAACGTGATCATCGCCACGCCCAAGCTGCTGCGCGAGAACCCGGCAGCGGTGAAGGCCTTCCTGAGCGCCTTCGCCAAGGGTGCCAAGGAGGTCATGGCCAACCCCGACCCGTCCATCGACTACGTCAAGGCTCGCGACGGCATCATCAACGTCGACCTCGAAAGGCGCCGCCTGCGCATGGCCATCGACGCCGTGGTGGCCAGCCCCGATGCACGCGCCGAGGGCTTCGGCGTGGTCAACCCGGGGCGCCTGGCGCTGATGGCTTCGCAGGTGTCGGATGCCTTCGCCACCAAGACCCGCATCGACCCGACCGCCGTATGGACCGATGCCTTCCTGCCGCCCAAGGCCGAGCTGAACATCCTGCCGCCGAAGAAGTGAGCCCGCGAAACGGGGCTGAGGCCGCCACCTTGCAGGCTGAGCCGCGCCGATGGCCCGGCTCCTTGTCAGGTCCGGCAAAGCTGGTTCCGCGACGGTCACCTGATCGGGATCCGAGCGGGTCCTCCCCGAGGCGGCGGACGGCGATCCGTCCTCGAGCATCTTCAGCCGCGAAGACGGCATCACCGAGGGAAGAGGCATGAGCAACTTTGTCGACTTCAAGAACGTCTGGCTGGCCTACAACGACGAGTTGCTCGCGGCGGGCCACTATGCGGTCGAAGACATCACGCTGCAGGTGACCGAAGGCGAGTTCATTGCCATCGTCGGCCCGTCGGGCTGCGGCAAGAGCACCTTCATGAAGCTCACCACCGGGTTGAAGATGCCCAGCAAGGGCACGATTCACATCGGCGGGCAGCCGGTCACCGGGCCGCTGAAGATCAGCGGCATGGCCTTCCAGGCGCCCAGCCTGCTGCCCTGGCGCACCACCATCGACAACGTGCTGCTGCCGCTGGAGA
>LNFM01021239.1_pt1 | contig 28606 bp, 31 predicted proteins | sample 596031 | NCBI WGS metagenome assembly LNFM01 (sample SAMN04254537, study PRJNA301005) | activated carbon metagenome | isolation source: dual media filters at the Ann Arbor, Michigan drinking water treatment plant | place: USA: Ann Arbor
CTTCGGCGGTTACATAATTTACAAACCAGCTTATTTCATCAGCATGTGCTTCTATTACAACTTTAAATTTATTATCAGGGTTAATTACGCCAACGGCAGTCCCATAAGGATCCACATATTGTGTATCCACATAAGGCTTCAGGTACTCCAGCCATAGCTTTTGCCCCCAGGTTTCAAACCCTACTGGCGATGCATTATTAATATAGTTACGAAAAAAATCAAATGCTTTATCTGAGATGATTGACTTCTTTGCTTTTGTTGCTTTTGCCATTATAGTATATTATAAGTTGTAAAAATAATTAAATGCCCGTTACCAGCATTATTATTGCTGAAATAGCCATTAAACCGTCCAGCACAAAATAATAGAGCATATCCGAAAAATGTCGGGTTGCATAGTTATATAAACCCGCAGTAATTGCTCCGGGAACAAGTAAAAGGGTAATTGTTGGCGGGTTATAGCCATAATATAATAAAGCCAATGTTGCCGCTGAAAAAACTAAAAGAGAAAAAACAAAGAGCCTCGCAATTCCTTTTGCATTCAGGTAAGTTATGAGGCTACGAACACCGGCGGCCTTATCATCTTCCCGGTCCCGGTAATCAAACAATATACAGATAGCATAGATAAGGAAAAAGCGACTGGTCACAAATAAGGTATAATCAGTTTGCCATAACTGTTCTGTAAGCATAATTGGTAAAATCGTAGTTACATAGGTCCATACCATAGCAAGGAAAATCGTTTTGCCTAAGGCTACTTTTCGCAAAGCCCTGAACCAGGGATGCGGAATTTTTGGTGCAGAATATAAAAATGTAATTATCGCAGCAAATAGAAGCCAGTACCAAAACTTAATAAGCAACAGAAAGAAAATAGCAGCGCCAATTAATCCAATAAAAAAAAGTAGCAGGATAATAGTCCTGTATTGTTTTGTCCATTCTATTCGGGGCGATGGAATTACTGACTCCCTGGTAAGAAACCAGTGAAAACTATAGCTGCAAATGGTGGAAAAGAAAACAAAAAATAGCAGGTTGAAGTTTGGAGGCTGTTTTAATAACAGCCAAGAACTTTGGTTTACCATTACAATGGCACAAAAAGCAATAAAAAGGTTGCTATAAACAATTAGAGACAAAAGCCATTGTAGCTGCTTCAACGCTAAACTCAGGGTTTTAATAGCCTTATACGAGCCGATTCACTGTAGTTACTACGTAATGAATCCTTATCTTTTAAAATTAAACCCAGTGTAGCTGTAGTGTCTTGTATAACACCTCCCAATTTTGCAAAATCAGTATTGAATGTATTGTATTCAAAAACGAGTTCAATATCCGCTTCAATCGTTTTAGGAGGCAGACCTAATTGATCAAAAGAATACCGGAATGTATCTGTACGGGTAACAATTGCGTCGTTATACCACTTGTAAACAACCAAAGCAGAATCCAGGTTTCCTTCTTTATCTGTGTACTTGCCTTTAACAGTAATCAAATTTCCACTGTTAACGTTTTCAGGAGAAATAGATCTTATTTCTACCTGTGGAGTAGTGGTAAACTTATCTTTGTTGCAAGCAATTATGATGATGATTACGGCTGTTATTGTTATTTGACGGACTTTCATGACTGCGATTTGAGGTATTACAAATTTACATTATTAGGCAACACAAAGCGACTATGCTGGAACAATGGAATCATAAAATTTTTGGGGTAAAACAAGGCGATTTTGAGGCAACGGCCCTTGAAATTTTCAATTTTCAATATCAAAATAACCTTGTTTATAAGGCATATACGGATGCTTTGCAGATCAACCCGGCTTCGGTTCAATCTATTCGCCAAATTCCCTTTCTGCCTATTCGATTTTTTAAATCTCATACCATAAGCACCGGTTTGTTTGAACCCGCCATTGTTTTCGAAAGCAGCGGCACCACCGGAAGTATAAATAGCAAACATTTTGTAAAAGATATTTCGTTGTATGAAGAGAGTTTTCTAAAGGGTTTCGCTTCTTTTTACGGCAATATTCAGGATCGGTGCATTATTGGTCTGCTTCCATCTTACTTAGAAAGAAACAGCTCGTCGCTTGTTTATATGGTGGATAAATTGATTGCATTAAGTCAAAACTCCAACAGTGGATTTTATTTGTACGACCATGATAAATTACACAGGGTTTTAAAAGAACTGGAAAAAGCTAACAAAAAAACATTGTTGATTGGCGTTACTTACGCCTTATTCGATTTTGCAGAACAGTTCCCCATGCCATTAAAAAATACGATCATCATGGAAACCGGTGGCATGAAGGGAAGGAGGGAAGAAATGATACGACCAGAAATTCATCGCTTATTGCAAAATGCTTTTGGTGATTTGCCTATTCATTCTGAATACGGAATGACCGAATTACTTTCACAGGCTTACTCCAAAGGCGATGGTCTTTTTGCTTGCCCTCCATGGATGAAAGTGTTGGTAAGAGATGAAGAAGACCCGTTGCTAATAAAAACCCAGGGTTCTGGAGTTATTAATATTATTGATTTGGCAAATATTTACTCCTGCAGTTTTATTGCTACAGATGATGCTGGCAAATTGAATACAGATGGCAGTTTTGAAGTAATTGGCAGGATTGACGGAAGTGATTTGCGGGGCTGTAGTTTAATGGTTGCTATTTAAAAATCTCTCAATCATCAACGCTTACAGTTTCTAAAACTTATCTTACCTTTTACCGCAATTCATAATTATGAATTATTAAAACTTAATATGTTTATAACGAGGTTGATTTGTTTTTAAAAGCTTCTATATTTTCACCAGCAAATAAAAATGGTTATGATAACATTGAAAAGGACCAAACAAACTCTTATTATTTTTTTACTGGTTAGTTTGATGCCGGTAGTACAATTGTCTGCACAACAAACTAACAATCTTTACTCGCAAACCAGCGAGATGGCGGATGCCATGATCCAGTATGATGCTGATAAGGCCAGCATCTTGCGGTTTTACAGCACTGCCTCATCAGAGAATTTTTTTATGCGGCAACAGGGAAACAATTATAATTCCCCCGAAAGAAGAAAGCGACTATTACAATTGATCGATCAATATCTTGATATTTTAAAAAAATCACCGTTTGAAAAATGGAATATCAATGGTAAAGTTGATTATGTGTTGTTTAAAAGAAACCTGGAGAGTGAACAATACCAATTATTGGAAGAACAAAAAACCTATGACCAGGTAGCAAAGCATCTTTCTTTCTCTGATAAGCTATATGAATTGCAAAAGCCACGCCGCAGGGGTATTGCTGTAAATGGTGAGGAAGTAGCCAAAGCGTTAAATGAGATCAACAAAGAAATTGCCAATGCCACCAAAAAATTAAAAAGTATTGATAGTCTTGAAACAAGCCAGGCTAACTTAGCATCAGATGCTGCCAAAGGATTGCAGGGAATAATGAAAGACTATTTTAATTTCTATAACGGTTACGATCCAATGTTTAGCTGGTGGGTTCCTAAAACATACAGCGAAACAGATAGCCTGCTGAATGTATTTGCTACAGCCGTAAAAAGAAAAGGGAAAGTGAATACCTTACAAAAAGATGATGGTAGCGGCATCATTGGTAATCCTATTGGTGATGTAGAACTGAGACGCCAATTAAAATTTGAATGGATCGCATACACCCCGGAAGAGCTGGTTGAAATTGCCAATAAAGAATTTGCCTGGTGCGATGCAGAATTATTAAAAGCCTCCCGTGAAATGGGCTTTGGTGATAATTGGAAAGCCGCACAGGAAAAAGTAAAAATGAGTTATGTGCCGCCGGGACAACAACCGGAAGCGATGTATGATCTATACAAACAGTCCGTTGATTTTTTAAAGAAGCATGACCTCTTAACATTACCGCCATTGTCAGAAGAAGCATGGGGTATGTATATGATGTCGGCAGAAAGACAAAGAGTGAGTCCCTTCTTTTTGGGCGGAACATCATTGATCATTTCTTACCCTACCAACACCATGACCTATGAAGAGAAGCTGATGAGTATGCGGGGAAACAATCCTCATTTTTCCCGGGCTACGGTGCATCATGAATTGTTAGCTGGTCACCACTTACAAGGATACATGACGGACAGGCATAAAACATACCGCAACTTTGCCACACCATTCTGGCACGAAGGCAATGCACTGTATTGGGAGTTGTTGTTGTGGGATATGAAATTTCCCCGTTCACCTGAAGATAGAATTGGAATGTTATTCTGGAGAATGCACCGTTGTGCCAGGATTATTTTTTCCCTCAATTATCATTTAGGTAAATGGACACCGCAGCAGTGTATTGATTTCCTGGTTGACCGGGTTGGACATGAAAGAGCCAATGCCGAAGGAGAGGTTCGCCGTTCGTTTACGGGTGGTTATGGCCCCTTATACCAGATCGCTTATAAAATTGGAGGGTTAGAATTTATGGCTTTAAAAAGAGAATTGGTTGACACGAAGAAGATGCCGATCAAACAATTTCATGATGCTATTTTACATGAGAACAGTATGCCCATTGAAATGCTACGAGCAATTTTAACCAATCAAAATATTGGAAGAGATTATAAGCCAAGCTGGCAGTTTTATAATAAATAAAGAAGTTTTTAAAAGTAAAACCCTTGTCGATTGACAAGGGTTTTTTGTGCCCAGGACTGGATTCGAACCAGCACATCCTTTCGAACGCTGCCACCTGAAGGCAGTGCGTCTACCAATTTCGCCAAGTCTCTATACCGATACGTTGAAATCCCGCAACGCATCATTCAAACTCGTTTTCAGATCGGTACTTGGTTTTCGCTGGCCTATTATCAATGCACAACCAACACCAAACTCACCTGCCGGAAATTTCTTTGTATACGAACCTGGTATCACCACACTTCTTGCAGGCACACGGCCTTTCATTTCTATTGGCTCTGCACCACTCACATCAATAATTTTTGTTGACTGAGTTAGCACTACGTTGGCTCCCAACACCGCTTCTTTTTCTACGATCACACCTTCTACTACAATACAACGGCTCCCAATAAAACATCCATCTTCCACAATTACAGGTGATGCTTGTAATGGTTCCAGCACACCACCAATACCAACGCCGCCACTTAAGTGTACGCCTTTTCCTATTTGTGCACAACTACCAACGGTTGCCCATGTGTCCACCATGGTTCCTTCATCAACATATGCACCAATGTTTACATAAGAAGGCATAAGCACAACATTCTTTGCTAAGTATGCACCATATCTTGCTACTGCATGTGGAACGGCTCTTACACCAATTTCTTTATAGTTTTTCTTCAGCAACATTTTATCATAGAATTCAAATGGTGCCAGGTCCCATGTCTGCATTTGTTGAATACCGAAATATAGTAGGATGGCTTGCTTCACCCATTCATTCACTGTCCAGCCAGCATCGCCGGGGGAAGCAACTCTTAATCGTCCTTTATCCACTTCTTCAATCACAGCTCTTACCGCATCGCTGTATTTGTTGTCTTTTAATAATTCCCGGTTAGCCCATGCTTCCAATATTAAATCTTTCATTACTTGCGAAATTTGCTGCGAAAATAACTGTTAAGTCGGAAAGTCAGCAAAGTCTATAAGTCCGAAAGACAATTTCAGTTATCGTGAATGTCTTTCAGACTTTCTGTCTTCCGGACTTGCGGACTTATCTTTGCTCAATGAATATCGGGTTTGATGCAAAAAGAGCATATCACAACGGCACAGGGTTAGGGCATTATAGCCGAACCTTGCTACAGTCGTTGTCAGAATATTACCCCGAGCATCAGTATTACCTGTTTAATCCAAAACCATCCGATGTATTTGAAATAAAGGGGGAGAATCTACAAGAAATATTGCCACAAGGATTGTTTAATAAAACATTTAGTTCTGCCTGGCGAAGCAGTTGGGTTAAAAAAGATCTGCAACGATTGAAGATCGATCTATATCACGGCCTCAGTCATGAAATACCAATGGGCATACAGGACACAGGAATAAGATCAGTCGTTACTATTCATGATCTGATACACGAACGTTACCCGGAACAATACAATGCCATAGATGTAAAGATTTACAACAAAAAGTTTCGCAATGCCTGTGCAAATGCAGATAAAATAATTGCCATCAGTGAGCAAACGAAAAAAGACATTATTGAATTTTATAAAACACCGGAAGAAAAAATTACAGTTTGTTACCAAAGTTGCAATCCTTCATTCAGTAAAGAATTGAGTAAGGAAGAAAAGCAAAGGGTAAAAAAAAAATACGGTTTACCCGACGAATATTTTTTATCTGTCGGTTCTATTATTGAACGAAAGAATTTGTTGAATATCTGTAAGGCTGTTTTTTTGTTGCGAAATGAGTTAAACATTCCGTTGGTAGTTATCGGTGATGGTGGAAAGTACAAGCAACAGGTAAAAGATTTTATCAGGCAAAATGGATTAGAAGATAGAATTATTTTTCTTTCCGAAAATCCTTCAGCAAAATCATCAAAATCATTTCAATCAGCGGTTGATTTCCCGGCTATTTATCAATCGGCCATCGCAATGATATATCCTTCATTCTTTGAAGGTTTTGGTATCCCGGTGTTAGAGGCATTGTGGAGCAAAGTGCCGGTTATCACTTCTAATGTATCTTGCTTACCGGAAGCAGGCGGTGATGGGGCTTATTATGTAAATCCGGTGAGTGCAGAAGAAATAGCAGCAGGGATGAAGAATATTTATTTTGACAAAGCATTTGCTGCCGGCCTAATTGAGAAGGGCTGGCAACATGCACAAAATTTTTCACCACAAAAATGTGCGACATCTGTAATGGATGTTTATAAATCGCTATGGTAGATTTTGAAAAAGATATTGAACAATGTTTAACGGTGCTTAAAAACGGCGGCACCATTCTTTATCCTACCGATACGGTATGGGGAATTGGTTGTGATGCTACTAATGTAAAAGCCGTTCAAAAGATTTATGACATCAAGCAACGGCCAGATGAAAAAGCAATGATTGTTTTAGTAGCTGATGAAAGAGATGTATTACAATATGTAGCAAGTCCTGATCTGAGTGTGTTTGATTATTTACAACAAACAACCAAACCAACTACAGTCATCTATGAAGGTGCTATTGGCCTTGCCGATAATTTAACGGGCAGCGATGGCAGCATTGCCATCCGCATTTGCAATGAACAATTCTGTAAACATCTTCTTAAAAGATTCCGCAAGCCCATCGTTTCCACTTCTGCTAATATTTCGGGTCAGCCAACAGCTAAAATATTTACGGATATTGATTTTGAAATTAAAAAGCAAGTAGATTATGTAGTTGGCTACCGCCAGGCGGATATAGCTATTGCCACGCCATCCTCAGTTATTAAATGGGAGAATGGAACTGCTACCATAATTCGCCCATAACCGAAAACCAAAAACCCGTAACCTTTCTCTCTATCTTTGCGAATTGTATGGAAATAAATTGCACAGAAAAAGAATTAGCACTATTAAAAAAAGTCGCCAATGCTGCCGAAGCATTGGGAATGGAAACTTATTTGATCGGTGGTTTTGTACGGGATAAAATATTAGGCAGAGAAACAAAAGATGCAGACTTTGTTTGTGTGGGAGATGGAATAGAATTGGCCAAAGAAGTAGGATTATTTTAAAAACTTTGGTACTGCACATATAAAGATTGATGATGGCTTTGATATAGAATTTGTTGGTGCCAGGAAAGAAAGCTATCAATTCGACTCCCGCAAACCTGAGGTAGAACCCGGAACAATTATCGACGATCAGAACAGGAGAGACTTCACCATCAATGCACTGGCCATTAGTCTTAATAAAAATGATTACGGCAAACTCGTTGACCCTTTTAACGGAGTTCAAGATATTAAAGACGGTATTATTAAAACACCCCTTGAGCCTTCTCAAACTTTTAGTGATGATCCATTGCGAATGATGCGGGCAATACGATTTGCTACACAGCTCAATTTTGTTATCGAAGAAAAAACATGGCAGGGAATAATAGACAGTACTTATCGGATAAAAATTATTTCACAGGAAAGAATTACCGATGAATTGAATAAAATTATTGCTGCACCTAAGCCATCAATCGGATTTGATTTATTATATAGATGCGGATTGCTGCAAATCATCTTTCCGCCAATGGTAGATTTGGCAGGAGCAGAATATAAAGATGGTCATGGCCATAAGGATAATTTTTATCACACTTTACAAGTGCTGGACAACTTAGCAGCGAATACCAATGATCTATGGTTGCGATGGGCTGCTTTATTACATGATATTGCAAAACCTATAACAAAGAAATTTGAAGAAGGTCATGGCTGGACTTTTCATGGGCATGAAGCAGTAGGCGGAAGAATGGTGCCAAAGATTTTTACCAAATTAAAACTACCGCAGAACGATAAAATGCGGTTGGTGAGAAAATTGGTGGAATTGCATTTACGTCCTATAAGTTTAACAAAAGAAAATATTAGTGATTCTGCTGTTCGGCGTTTATTATTTGATGCGGGAAAAGATTTTGATTCGTTGATGATGCTTTGCGAAGCAGATATTACATCAAAAAACAAACAAAAAGTAAAACGTTTCCTGGAAAATTTTCAGCTGGTGCGGCAGAAATGCAAAGAGGTAGAAGAAAAAGATCATATCCGTACCTGGCAGCCGCCCATTACCGGTGAAATTATAATGGAAACTTTCGGATTATCACCATCTAAACCTGTGGGTATAATAAAAGATGCACTGAAAGATGCGATGTTGGACGGAGTTATCCCCAATACCTATGAAGCGGCCTATCAATTTATGCTGGAAAAGGGAAAAGAGTTTGGCTTAACAGTTGTGAAGTCTTAAATTATTCTAAAATTCAGGATTTATTTTGAAGAAGATGAAAGTGTGTACAGGGATGTGGTGATCCGTCATACACAAACTTTCCAGGACTTGCATGATGCGATATTAAAGTCGTATGAGTTTGATAATAAACACAAGGCTACATTTTATCGCAGCAACGACCATTGGCTAAGAGGCAGAGAAATTTCATTGGAAGTCTATGAGAAGGAATATAAAGTAGCTCCATTGATAATGAGTGAAACCACCATTGGTTCAGAAATTAAAAACCCGAACCAGCGTTTTATTTACCAATATGATTTTAACAGGAATTGGGGTTTCCTCATTGAATTGATAAATGTTTCGAAGGAAGAGAGTTCAAAACTTGTTTATCCGGCCACAATAAGAACAGAAGGAATTGCGCCAAGTCAGTACGGAACAAAAGGTTTGCTTGGACCAAAGTTTGCAGACATAGAAGAGAAGTATGATCTGACACAAGTAGGCGAAGGCTTTGGTGAAAAAGATGAAGACGGCGAAGATCTCGGCGGGGATAGCGAAGTGATAGCCGAAGATGGAGATGAAGAAGTATAATACGTCACTCAGTATAAAATTTTAATTGCCCCGGCTTTTACGCCGGGGTTTTAAATAAAATGGCATCAGTAGCAAATAAAAAAGTTATCGTCATTGCAGGTCCAACTGCAGTTGGAAAAACAAGTGTAGCTATTCAACTGGCTGAACATTTTAAAACAACAATTATCTCTGCCGACAGCCGTCAATGTTTTAAAGAATTGAATATTGGTGTAGCAAGACCATCAGAAGAAGAATTACATACAATAAAACATCATTTCATCGCTTCTCATTCTATACAGGAAGAAATAACGGCCTTTGATTTCGAAAAATATGCGTTGCAAAAGGCAGAAGACTTATTTAAAGTGCATGATGTAATTGTAATGGTTGGCGGCACCGGACTTTATATAAAAGCTTTTTGTGAAGGATTGGATAGCATTCCTGCTGTTGATCCAGTAATAAGAGAACACATCATAAAGGAATATGAGGCAAAAGGTATTGAGTGGTTACAACAACAGATACAGGAAAAAGATGCTGATTTTTTTGCTGTAGGAGAAATACAAAATCCGCAGCGGATGATGAGGGCTTTGGAAGTAGTGGAAAGCACCGGCCAATCCATACTTTCTTTTCGAAAGGGAGAAAAAGCAGAACGGGATTTTAATATTATAAAGATTGGATTGGAGTTGCCGAAAGAAGAACTGCATCGCAACATACACAGCAGGGTAGATGCGATGATGGAAGCCGGGCAATTGAATGAAGTGAAACAATTGATACCATATAAAAGCCTGAATGCTTTGCAAACGGTTGGTTATGCAGAACTGTTTGAATATTTGGAAAGCAAAGCTTCTTTAGCAGATGCAATAGAAAGAATAAAAATAAATACCCGGCAATATGCCAAACGGCAAATGACCTGGTTTAAAAAAGATGGGGCAATAAAATGGTTTCATCCTTCGCAGGTAAAAGAGATGATTGAGCTAACTCTGAAATAATTTTTCTTTTTGGCTTTGCCCCTTTGCGACTTTGCGTGAAATTATCAGGAAGCATCAACAGCTACATAAACCCATGCTTCTTTACCTGATTCCAACACTACTTTGATACGCTTATAATTTTCCGGTTCGTATTTATCGGCCAGCAATAATTCTTCGTTTGTAAGTTCAAGAACTGTTCCTTTTATAAAATCGTTCTTGTCTTTTGTTGGTAGTAGTGTTTGCTGATATTGCTCATCGCCTTTTGCAAGAAAGGCTTCATCTTTTATTTCTATGGTAGCTTTTTTGTAGCCGCTTAATATATCTGGCGAGCCATCTAATGTTCTTCCAAATAATTCTAATTGAGTTTGTTGGTTTTGGAGAGTGCCGTATGAGAAGAGATGTTCGGTCATTTTTTATTGGCTTCAAATATTTTATCAAACTCATTTGCTCTTATTTTAATATATTCTGATAAGAATTCTTTCGTTACAATGTTAATGATATAGCCATGAGTTCTTTCTTTATAAGAGTCAGACATATAATTAAAACGGACTTGCATGTAGTTTTTACTTATTATGTCTAATTCGTTAGAGCTATCAAGAAAGGCTTCATAGAGTTGCCCACTTAACACAATTAAAGGTTCGTAATAGTATAAAATGCTATCTGTCGACAGATTTTTAAATGAATTTTCAAATTTATGAATGTATGCTTTGGTTACATTGCAAAGAGATGTGAAAATTTTATCTCTTCCATTTGAAAATCCTTCTGTATAAGAACGTCCTAGTGTATTGTTTAGTTTTTGACAATGTTTTCTAAAAGAGTTTGATAATATTGCTTTGTCGAAATTTGTTGCAACTTTATTGCTAAACGACTCGTATATTAATCTCTCAAACCCTGTTGTTTCAGTTGAAAATATAACCCACGGCTTTTCTGTTTCTTTTTTTATTTCAATAACGAATGAAAATGTAAGCTCCGTGTAATGTTCATTGTTAGATGTGAATTGTTTAGTGTAGCTTCCAATTAAGTCAATTTCACGGCCTTTCTTTTCATCCTTATCTAGATAGTAAGTATTATTTTCAACTTCCCAATTATTTTGTGAAAAAACTCTCGCCACCTCCAATTCAAAAGGGAAGCCTCCTTTTATTATTTGAGATTTCAACTTTTGAATATCTTCAGGTTTCATGATTTATCAATTTACAACACTAAGAGTTCCGATTGAAGAGGTTGTCATTAAAAATTATAGTTTCTTAAATGCTTAACTTTCCAAAAACTAGCTATTGGAATAAAGCCAATTTACAATAATAATTTTACTCTTCGCAAATGCCGAGTAGCGAACAAAACGTACAAGAGTGCGACGCAACAGACGATGATAGTAGCAATTTGCTCGGCACAAAAAACAAAACCCCGTCTCGTTCAAAACGAGACGGGGTTTACTATTTCAAGTCACTAATTATCTTATCCCAACTTCTTCTTCAAGTTAGTATCAATAGCTTCTAAAAATTCTTCTGTGTATAGGTAATGGTCGCCATGTTTTACTTTATTACCATGTATACAAACAGCAAGGTCTTTTGTCATCTTACCTTCTTCTACGGTTTCAATACAAACAGCTTCCAATGCATTACAAAAATCGATCAGCGGTTGGTTGCCATCTAATTTTCCACGAAAAGCTAAACCTCTTGTCCAGGCAAATATGCTGGCGATAGGATTTGTAGAAGTTGGTTTACCAGCCTGGTGGTCACGGTAGTGGCGGGTTACGGTTCCGTGTGCAGCTTCTGCTTCCATTGTTTTTCCATCAGGAGTTACCAATACAGAGGTCATTAAGCCTAATGAACCAAAACCTTGTGCTACGGTGTCGCTTTGCACATCACCATCATAGTTTTTACAAGCCCATACAAAATTGCCATTCCATTTTAGTGCACTGGCCACCATGTCATCAATCAGGCGGTGTTCGTACACAATGCCTGCTGCATCAAACGCAGTTTTAAATTCATTTTGATAGATGTCTTCAAAGATGTCTTTGAAACGGCCATCATATTTTTTAAGGATCGTATTTTTTGTAGAAAGATATAAAGGCCATTTTTTGCTGAGTGCCATATTGAAACAGCTTCTTGCAAAACCCATAATACTTTCGTCGGTGTTGTACATACTCATTGCCACACCATCGCCTTTAAAGTTGAACACTTCAAAAGTTTGTACATCGCCACCACCTTCAGGGGTAAAAGTCATCGTCAACTTTCCTTTTCCTTTTATCACTGTATCAGTAGCACGGTATTGATCGCCAAATGCATGACGGCCAACTATGATCGGTGCAGTCCAGTTAGTAACAAGGCGTGGAATATTGCTGATAACGATCGGCTCACGAAAAACAGTACCATCTAAAATATTACGGATCGTTCCGTTCGGGCTCTTCCACATTTGTTTCAACGAAAATTCTTTCACTCTTGCTTCGTCCGGAGTAATGGTGGCACATTTAATACCCACACCATGTTCACGGATAGCATTCGCTGCATCAATCGTTACCTGGTCATTGGTTTGGTCACGGTATTCCATACCGAGGTCGTAATATTTTATATCCACATTCAGGTAGGGGAGAATCAATTTATCTTTAATGAATTTCCAGATGATCCGGGTCATTTCATCGCCATCCAGCTCTACAACCGGGTTTGCTACTGTGATCTTTTGTGCCATATTGGTTATTGTTTTTTAGAGGTTTATATCTAATTGAGGATGCAAAACTAAGGGATTATAGCGAAGGGTTTTAAGGTGGCTATTCGAGTAATTTTTTTGTTAGCCAGCGTTCGGTTCATTGGTCATCAAATACAAACAATGCAAAACTAAACGGCATATTCGCTTGATTTAAATCAATTATATTGACTACTTTTGCATTATCTGATTATAGACAAGATTTAGTGGCATGGATTCAATTAAGTTATTCCAATCTTACCTGGGTAAGTTCACCGACATTACCGAAGCAGAGTTTAATAAAAACTTATTGCCCGTGATAAAGGTTCGCCGTTTCGGCAAAAAAGAATTACTAACGAAGGAGGGAGAAGTAGAAAACTATTTCAACTTTATTGCCAAAGGTTTGATCCGTAAATATTATGTAAAGGGTAATCATGAAATCAATACCCAGATTTCTATGGAAGGGCATTTAATTGTAAGTCAGGAATCTTTTCACAGTCGCTTACCTTCTGATTACTTTATTGAAACGATTGAACCGAGTACGGTTGTATCAATTACCTACGATGACCTTGAAAGAGTGTATGCTTCTTCTCACCGAATGGAACGTCTGGCAAGGTTAATGATTACCTATGCTATGGTTATTAAAGACCGCTGGCAAATACAATTGGTAAAAATGACACCAAGAGAAAGGTTCCTGAATTTTGTAACCAAGAATCCTGAATTAATGCAGCGGGTGCCGCAGAAATTTCTGGCATCCTATCTTAATATTAAGCCAGAAACATTCAGTCGCTTTAAACATTTAATACGGGGACATAAAAGACCTGCTTCATAAATTAGCCCAACGCTACATCTAATACCATCATTACTACAAAGCCACCGATAAATCCTAATACAGAACGATCGGTATACTTATCCCGTTGTGTTTCGGGTATTACTTCTTCCACCACCACAAATATCATGGCACCTGCAGCAAATGCCAATGCAAATGGGAGAATGGGTTGCATATAAATAACTGCCACCGCACCAATTACACCAGCTAAAGGTTCAACAATGGCTGAAAGCTGTCCGTACCAAAAGCTTTTTAATCTTGTAACACCGTGTCTTCTTAATGGCATCGATACAGCAATACCTTCCGGGAAATTTTGAATACCTATACCAATAGCCAAAGCAATAGCGCCGGATACAGATGCGTCTTCCATGCCTAAAGCTGCAGCACCAAACAATATACCAACAGCTAATCCCTCCGGAATATTATGCAATGTAATAGCAAGTATAAGTAAGGTTGTTTTATGCAGCTTTGTTTTTAATCCTTCTTTTTCTTCTACACCAAAATTGATATGCAGGTGAGGAGTGAATTTATCTAATACAAAAATAAACATGGCTCCTGCTGTAAAGCCTACGGCCGCCGGCATCCAGCTCATACCCGGGAACATTTTTTCCGACATTTCTATTGCGGGGTTTAGCAATGACCAGAAACTTGCTGCTACCATTACACCACCAGTAAAACCAAGCATGGGGTCAAGTACACCACGACTCATTGTTTTAAAGAAAAAAACAAGCGATGCTCCCAAAGCAGTTACCAACCAGGTAAAAGTGGTGGCAATTAATGCCGCCCAAACGGGGCCTATCTCTGTAAAAAATTTTTCAATTGTTTCCATATTACTTAGTTACTCAACACAAAAATATTTTCTGCTAATTGATTACTGATGGTGAAAGCAGGTTGCCGTCCTATTTTAACTTCCATCGAATTGTCAAAATCAAATTTCTTTTTTACTTCCAGCTTTGTACCAATGGCGATTTTTTTATGCTCTAGTAATTCCAGTATCTCACTCGATTGATCACTTACACTACTTACTATAGCAATAGTATTCAATTCCATTTCAGTTAAACATATTTTTTTACTCATTTCAATTCTACCATTGGCATCTGGTATTGGGTCGCCATGCGGATCAGTGCGGGGAAAACCCAAAAATTCATCCAGTTTATCAATTAATTTTTTATTGCTCACATGTTCTAAATCTTCTGCTACTTCATGCACTTCATCCCAGGAAAATTTTAATTTTTCGGCTAAAAAGTATTCCCATAAACGATGACGACGAATAATACCCAGTGCCACTTTATTACCCTCATTCGTTAACCGAAAACCCTGGTAGGGCTGGTAGTTCAATAGTTTTTTTACTTTTAGTTTTTTCATCATGTCGGTAACGGAAGCTGGCTTTGTTTTTAATTCATTGGCCAGTTCATTGGTTGTTACTGTGCCATCTTGCCGCTGCAAATGGAAAATGGCTTTGATGTAATTTTCTTCGCTGGTAGAATAATTCAGCATGACTAAAAATAATTTTAGACAAAACTAAAAAAATAAATTTGTACGACAAAATTTACTATTGTCTTGTCCCTGCAAATTCTTTACTTTGTTCTATTAATATTCAACTATGGCTTTTTTCAGAAAATATTTAGTCGTTGTTTTAGCCCTTGTAATTATTACAGGGTGCAAACAAAAAAAGAAGCCTTCTCTTGCCGGTGAAGATCCGGTTGAAGTATCGGATTTTATTGAATTCTTTGAGCCACTCAAACTGCCTTACAAGATTCTCTCTTAATTGGATATAAAGTTTTTACTCAGTTTGTGCCCGACTCCATATTAACTAAAGTGTATGCAAAAGGAGTGAAGCCTAAAATATATCCATTGGGTAAAGTAGAAGTTACTGGTGGAGAAACCTACTTGTTTGTAAAAACAGTAACAGCAGAGAAAAAAGCTGTTTTCTTATTATCATTCGACAAGAAGCAACAATTTCTCGCTGCAATGACAGCATTGCGCCCCGATCAAAATTCAGCCACTGTACAATCGGTACAGATAGACCGTAAATACACCATCACTAAAACTGTTTTGCGCAAAAATGCTGATGGCAGTATGAGCGAAGGAAAAGATGTATTTGTATTAAATGCAGATGCAAAAAACTTTATGCTCATTATGACTGATGCGTTGGAAGATAAAGTAACAGAACTGATAAACCCGATTGATACACTTCCACGAACACATAAGCTTTCAGCCGACTATAGCAACAGTAAAATGAATCTTGTATCTATCCGGGATGGAAGAAAAAGTGACCGCCTTACTTTTTTTATACACTTCGAAAAAAATAATGGTGAGTGTATCGGCGAATTAAAAGGTGAAGCTATGTTGAAATCTTCTTCTGTAGCGGAGTATAGAGAAGAAGGAGACCCCTGTTCAATAAAATTTATATTTAGTTCATCCTCCGTAACCATTACAGAAAGCGGATGCGGTGCAAGACGTGGAAGCTTTGCCCGAAAAAAAAATCCAAAAGCAAAAGTGGATAAAGCAAAGACCGCAATTAAAAAATAATAGAACGGTTGTTTGTTTTTCACATTACGTGGATAAAGCATAAACTCAACGCCACTTGCCTCTCTCATTTAAAAATTTACGATTATATTGCAGCTTCGTGTAAAAAAGACACTATGAATTTTACCCAGTTTAATGTTCCGTATGCTATTGAAGATAGATACAAAAAGAAAGTTGCTTATTTCTCAATGGAGTTTGCTACACATCAGCCATTGAAAATATACAGTGGTGGTTTAGGTTTTTTGGCAGGTTCGCATTTGCGCAGTGCGTTTGAGCTTCGTCAAAATCTTATCGGTGTTGGTATTTTGTGGAAGTATGGTTATTACGATCAGGAACGCCACCAGGATCAAACACTCGATACAGCCTGGAATGAAAAGCAATACAGTTTTTTAGAAGATACCGGAATCAAGTTTCAGATCACCATACATGAGCATCCTGTTTGGGTAAAAGTATTATACCTGAACCCGGAGACTTTTAAAACTGCTCCTTTATTTCTATTGTCAACAGATTTACCGGAAAATGATTATGTGTCTCAAACCATTACTCATCGTTTGTACGATGCAAATGTGGCCACCAAAGTAGCACAGTTCATTTTATTGGGTGTTGGTGGTGCTAAGCTAATAGATATGCTTAATTATAATCCGGAGCTATATCATTTGAATGAAGCCCATGGTTTATCTGCGGCATTTTATCTCTATAAAAAATATGGTAACAATTTAGCCGAAGTAAAAAAGAGATTGGTATTTACCACACATACACCAGAAGAAGCAGGGAATGAAAAGCATGATATTTATCTCTGTCATAAAATGAGTTATTTCTGCGGATTGACAGTTGAGGAAGTAAAAAAATTGTACGACAATGACAGTGATCAATTTAATCACTCTTTAGCAGCATTGCGATTTGCAAAATTGGCCAATGGTGTTTCCCAGTTGCATGGTGATGTGTCAAGAGCCATGTGGGAGAAATATGCAGGCATCTGTCCAATCATCTCTATTACGAATGCACAGAACTGGAGGTATTGGGCCGATAAACAATTGTATCGCTTTATGGAAGCCGGTGATGATTATGGTATTGATGACAGAAAAAAATATTTAAAGAAAAGAGCCTTTGAAATTGTAGCGGATCAAACGGGTAAAATATTTAATCCAGAAGTATTTACAATTGTTTGGGCCAGACGATTTGCAGGCTATAAAAGAGCTGGGTTAATAACAACGGATGAAAAGAGGTTTGAGAAGTTGTTGGCCAGTACCACTTATCCTGTTCAAATTATCTGGGCAGGTAAACCTTACCCGATGGATCATCCTGCTATAAGTGAATTCAATCAACTTGTACACCTTAGTAAAAGTTATAAGAATGTAGCTGTGCTTACTGGTTATGAACTTGCATTGTCGAAACGATTAAAGCAGGCATCTGATTGCTGGTTGAATAATCCAAGAGTGCCCCGTGAGGCTTCTGGTACCAGTGGAATGACTGCCGCTATGAATGGAGCTATTAATTTCTCCACTGATGATGGATGGATACCAGAATTTATCAACCATGGCCATAATGGATTTGTAGTGCCGAAAGCAGATTATGCAAATATGGCTACGCATGAGCAGGATGAATATGATTTGAAGAAACTCTATGAAATTCTGGAAGATGAGATTCTACCATTGTATTACTCTAATTACGGCACCTGGCGTCAAATTATGAAGAATGGTATGCAAGATGTTCGTTTTCAGTTTGATAGTAACAGGATGGCACATGAGTATTATGATTTATTGTACAAATAGAAAATTTCAATAAATTTACTTGTACTAAAAAGTGGTTTTATGAAACAGATATTTTTTATTCTGTCTTCTTTCCTTTACTTGCAATCAAGTGTTGGTCAGGTTGGCTCGGGTGGTTTACACGGCAGCTTAAACATGAATTCAGGTGACTTTTTCTTAATCAACCTTAAGAATGCAACAAATGTTGATGCCTTTAATCCCGATATCTATGCTAACGTAGAAGGCTCTCCTTATCTGTCTCCGGATTGGTTATATGCCCGTATAAAATTGGAGGATAATAGTAGTTATGATAGTGTATTGGTAAAAGTGAATTTTTACGAAAGTAAAATTCATTTTAGAGATGAAAACGGAAGAGAGAAGATGGTGGCAATTCCTGTAAAAGAATTAGAAATTATAGATTATAGATCGCCACTGAATAAATCAGTTTATGTATCCGGCTATGGCGAAGATAAAAACGAATTTTACCAGGCCATTACGGACGGTAAAAAGGCAGGGTTACTTAAGAAAATGAAAGTTATAATTAAGGAGCATAAAGTTTTCAATGCTCCTCCGCAGAAAAAATTTGAAACGGATGCTATTTATTACATTTATGCAAATAAATCGTTGTATGAGCAAGCCAAAAACTGTAATAATTTAATTGGTGTTTTTAATAACGATGCAAAAATGATCAAGTTTATTTCTTCCAATGATGTTAAATGTAACAAAGAAAAAGATCTAAAGCAGTTAGTAGAATATTATAATTCATATTAGTCAGCTTTTTCAAACTGAACTATCAATTCATCAATAGAAGTTACAACAGGGTAAAACCCTGTTATTTTTTTTATAACACTTTCTACTATTGCATCGGGGCAGGAGGCGCCGCTGGTAATTAATATTTTTATCGGTGGTTTAGCTGGTAGATAGTTCGCTGTCAATATTTCTTTGTGGGTATGAAAATTATAATGAAGGATTTTATTAGCTGAAATAATTTTATCCTCGTTATTAATGAAATAGGTAGGAATTTTTTCTTCACATAATTCTACCAGATGAGAGGTATTTGAAGAATTATATCCTCCTACCACAATTGCTAAATCTGCTTCTGTACTTAACATTCCCGTAACAGCAGTTTGATTATCGTTCGTGGCATAGCAAAGAGTATCTCTTGTATCCGCAAAACGTTCTTCTGTGATAGCCGGTTGATATTGTTGCGTTATTATTTGTTTAAGATAATCCGCAATAGCTTGTGTATCGCTGGCCAGCATAGTAGTTTGATTCACAACACCGATACGTTGCAGGTCTTTTCTTACATCAAAATTTTCAGAATATTGATTTTTAAAATCAGTGTAAAATTCGTCAGCATTCCTTTCTCCGGTGATATAAGCTGCTAATTTTTTGGCTTCGGACATATCTTTTACTACAATAGCAGGGGCTCCTGCAGCAGCATGAGAAAAAGTTGCTCTTGTTTCTTCGTGGGTTGGTTTACCATGAATAACTATGGTATAGTTTTTCTTGGCAATGACTTCGCTGCGGTTCCAAACTTTTTCTACAAAGGGGCAGGTAGTATTATATTTTTCTGTTTGAATTCCTTTGGCCTGTAATTTTTTTTCAATCTCAAGGGTAGTGCCAAATGCCGGAATCAATACAATATCATCACCTGTAATTTCTGAAAAAGGAATTAGTTCCTTGCCATAAGTATCCTGAAGAAATTGAACACCATGCGACTGTAAATCTTCATTCACCTGTGGGTTATGTATCATTTCACTTAGCAGAAATATTCTTTTGCCCGGATTTTCATCTACTGTTCGGAAAGCAATTTCAATGGCATTCTCTACCCCGTAGCAAAAGCCAAAATGCCTTGCCAGGTAAATTTGAACAGGTCCAAAATCTAGCAGGGTAGGTGTAAAATCTTTTTTCATCTTATCCTTTTCTTTCCGCTTCTTTTTGATAGCAGAAATTAATGGACTGCGATAAATAATAGGCACTTCGAAACTCTTCATGCTGCAAAGATATGTTGTGTTTGGCTTTCTGTTTTTGCTAAGTCCTGCTCAACCCGAAAAACTGCCAACTTCTTATTATCTTCCGCAAAAGTTCAACCTATGCGATTGCTGTTGCTTGCCATTTGTCTTCCGGTTTTGCTGAATTCCTGCAAACTGATGAAGAAGAAAGATGTGAAGGAAATAACTAAAAATAAAAACAGTATGACAAACCGATTTAAACCTGTGACCTGGGCCCATACAACTAATATCTATGAAGTAAATGTGCGGCAGTACACTCCTGAAGGAACACTGAATGCTTTTGCGCTACAAATGCCAAGGCTTAAAGATATGGGTGTAAAAACATTATGGTTCATGCCGCTAACACCTATTGCACAAAAAAATAAAAAAGGCTCACTGGGTAGATTAATCCCGAGTTTGGAACACTGGAGGATTTTAAGAGTTTAGTAAAACAGGCACATGAAATGGGCTTTAAAGTTATTATTGATTGGGTGGCTAACCATACTGGTTGGGATCATAAATGGACAACGGAACATCCTGAATATTATCAAAAGGATTCTGCTACCAATGATTTTAAGATAGCGTCAGGCATGGATGATATAATTGAACTGGATTTTAAAAACCCTGCCTTGCGAAAAGCAATGAAGGATGCCATGGCCTTTTGGATTAACGAATGTGATATTGATGGTTTTCGCTGTGATCTTGCTTTTTGGGTAGAGCTGGATTTCTGGAAAGAAGCAAGGCAAGAATTAGATGCGATTAAACCTCTTTACTGGCTTGGTGAGTTTGATGAGCTGGAAAAGCCGGAATATGGTGAAGCATTTGATGCAAGCTACACCTGGACGTGGATGCACAAGGCAAAAGAATTTTACCAGAATGAACTTTTGATTGATACATTAATGGAGGTTTTGAAAAAATATGATGATTTAGGAGATAGCACCATGCGGGCATGGTACACTACTAATCATGATGAAAATAGCTGGAATGGCACTGAGTATGAAAAATATGGCGATATGGCTAAGGCACTCGCTGTTTTCAGCTGTACCTGGAATGGAATACCATTATTATACTCTGGCCAGGAAATTGGCAATCGAAAGCGGATTGAGTTTTTTGAAAAGGATACAATTCAGGGCACTGATAATTCAATGACCCCTTTTTACACCAGTTTACTCAACTTAAAAAGTAATAATCCGGCTTTACGTTCCGGCGATCCGACTGTTCAAACATTCCGCATCAAAACAACAGCTCCAAAAAACATATTTTCTTTTTTGAGAAAAAAAGATGGGAAAGAGGTATTAGTAATTTTAAACCTTTCTGCGCAAAAGGATATTCATTTTGAAATAACAGATGAAAATGTGAAGGGAGTATATAAAAATATTTTCTCGGGTGCTGCTAACGACTTTACAACTGAAAAGAGTTTTGAAATGCAGGGGTGGGAATACTTGGTTTACGAAAAATATTATTAATATATAAAGCAAAAGAAAAGACATCTGTTTAGGATGTCTTTTCTTTTTATTGCTAAAGCGATTGTGATTTAATTAAGATTCAGTGGATACCTGTAAACTCCATCATAACCGGGGTAAATTCCTTCTAATTGAACACTTCTTCCATCAAGATCCATAATTGCTTTGCTAAGTTCCTCAATAGATGATACTTCAACACCGTTAACACTTGTAATGATAAAGCCATCCTGCATTCTTGTTTGACTAAATGCACCGCCACTTATTATTTTCTTTACAACAACCCCACCTTCAATTTCATATTGCGTGGCTTTCTTTTTATCGAGGGCTTCTAATTCTGCTCCGAGTATTACACCTAAATTGGTGGCAGAGGCAACCTCTGTTTTACCAGCAGATTCTTTTAGTGTAATAGTAGTTGTATATTCTTTATTGCTCCTGATATATACCATACTTATTTTATCCCCGGGTTTAAAACTGGCAATTTGTGCACTCATTTCTAAGCCGGAAGAAACAGGATTGTTGTTGATCTTAGTAATGATATCTCCTTTTTTTAGACCCGCAATTGCGGCGGCTCCATCAGTAGGTACTTGCTGAACATACACTCCCTGTCCATCAACAACACCAGCTCCTTTAACTAATTTTTCGTTTTCAGTTTCAGAAGAAGGATAGCTTATACCAATAAAACCTCTTTTTACTGATCCAAATTCAATCAGGTCGTTCACAATTTTCTTAACGATATTAACCGGTATGGCAAACGAATAACCTGCATATGTACCTGTTGGGGCATAAATGGCAGAGTTAATACCAACCAGCAAACCTTCTGTGCTAATTAAAGCACCGCCACTATTTCCCTGGTTTACTGCAGCATCTGTTTGAATGAAGGATTCAATGGGTGTTTGACTTTGACGGGCATTGATTCCAATTGATCTTCCTTTAGCACTCACAATACCCGCAGTTACCGTTGCTTCTAATGTAAGAGGATACCCAATGGCTAATACCCATTGACCCAATTTTACGTTGTCAGAGTTACCATAGAGCATAAATGGAAGCCCTTTGCCATCAATTTTTAAAACGGCTATATCACTACTAGGGTCTCTTCCAATAATTCTTGCTTTGTAGATTTTTTTATTGCTAAGTGTTACATTGATCTCGTCTGCTACACCATCGCCACCATCAGAAATAACATGGTTGTTAGTTACAATGTAGCCATCTTCACTAATAATTACTCCACTACCGGATGCTCTTTGTTCTTGTTGTACTTGCGGTCCAAAAAATTGTTCAAAAAAATCATCCATACCACCGCCATTATTTCTTCCCAAGCGGTTAGTTACTTTCTTAGCTGGAATTTTTGTTTTGATATGCACTACAGCCGGAACAGCTGCACCAGCTGCTTTTGTAAAATCTATTGGTTCAGCAGCGGCTCCTCCGGCAATATTATCAAAATAGCCTGCATAGTTAACCGGCAATTTGCCATCGGATGATTGTACAAATGCAGTATTTTTTGGGGCGACTTTACTATAGATCCATACACTTCCTACCGCCGAAGCTGCGCTTACAAATACGATTAATAAAAGTTGTTTGAGTTTCATAGTTCTTTACACTTTAATGATTGTTAGGTAATGCTGAAGTACAATTATCCAAATCCTGTGCCTCTGCTTTACAAAATAACAAACTGTCAGGTAATTGTTCGTTACCAACAGTTTAGTTTAACAAATCTTTACTAAGTTAAGATTTTATGGAATTTGGTAGTAGTGTTTTACAGGTGGGATAAAAAATTAAGAGTGTCAATACCATCTGCATAGTCAGAAATTGAGGGGGATTGGCTGTTTCCAAAAAAGATATTCCCTTCACCAACTACAGCTTGCAGTTCAGGAAGGTCTTTCAGGCTGGCGGATAGCGTTGATTGATCTGCAAAAAATTCGTAATTCAACTGGCTTATGGGTGAGAATAAAGCTGGCTCTTCAATTAATAAAATTGAGCCATTTGTCATATAATATTTCTTGTTTAGGAGGTGGATGGCCAAGTTATAATCGAAATTGTTTTTATACTTATGATGGTCCGCCAGGTAGCTATATTTTTTAAATGCTTCTAGTAAAGGAATAAAATCATAGCCCTCAGGTACATAAATCTTAGTGACATTTCGACAACCTAATCCAAAATATAAATGCACATCATCTGCCAATTTTTCAAGTTCTGTTGAGCTTTCTTTACCTGTAAGTATGGCTACTGAAGTCCTGTTTTTACGGATGATATGGGGGTACCTGGCAAAGTAGTACTCAAAATAACGGGATGAGTTATTACTGCCGGTGGCTATATAAGCATCACAATCTTTCAGTGTTTCTGCAAATTGAATTGAGATAGCTGCTTCTGGCTGCCATTCAATTATTTTTTGGGCAAGATGTTTTATTAACGTTTGATCTTTAGAAGATGGTTTTATAATGGCTGAATGGCCGCTAATGAACACACAAAGGAAATCATGAAAACCGACAAGCGGAATATTACCGGCCATTACAATACCTATTTTTTTAGCCGAAACATTATCGGCCGGAAGGCCATAGTTTTTGGTCCAGTCGTTTAAGATTTCAGCATTTAAAAAAGATTCGGCAATACGCTGAACTGACAGATCAATAAATGCCGGAATGAACCATCCATTTTCATATGATGCTTTTTCTTTTGCCGCCTTCCATTTTTCGTCATTGGCCAAAATATATTGTCCCAGCCGAACCATTAAATCAATACGATGTTGTAAATTCATTCTAATAAATTATTTTCGCAAAACGCCTTAAAATTTTCCCGGTGCAAATTAACGAAGTTGACACGGTAATAAATTTTACTAAGGCTCAGCGGCTCAATAAAAGATATTAATTTGTGCCGTCAATTTAAAACTGAACCCACTAAATAAACAGATATGGCAATTAAGATAACTGATGAATGTATTAACTGCGGTGCTTGCGAACCCGAATGTCCAAACAATGCTATTTATGAAGGCGGAGTAGAATGGGCCGTAGCAGACGGTACTTCTGTAAAAGGACCCTTTACACTATTAGATGGATCTGTAGTAGATGCTGACCAGAAAAATGCACCCGTAGCCGTTGATACTTACTACATAACGCCAAATAAATGCACTGAGTGCCAGGGTTTTCACGAAGAACCACAGTGTGCTGCTGTTTGCCCGGTAGATTGCTGTGTACCAGATGAAATGTACCAGGAAACGGTAGAGCAACTAATGGCTAAAAAGGAATTGATGCACTTGTAATTGGTTAATGATTTCTGTGTATAATTTTTGACCTCAAAACTGCCATTTGGCTCAATTTTAGTTTAACTTACAAGTATATCTTCATAGATATGTAGCAGTGAAAGCTGCCTAAGTAGTGGCGGGTGATATTTCCCGTCGTAAAAAGGTGAAGGAGAAACGGCCTTCACCTTTATTATTTTCCGCAAATTCCAGCGTTATTTCCTTCAGATTGTGATATTTTTTGTTAATGCTGTTTGATTCATTCTCTTTGGGTTGGGCATCTTAAATTTTTCTGCAATATTTGCATTGATTAATCACACACTAATAACATCCATGAAGAAAAACATAGCCCTCGTAACCGGAGGTTTTTCAGGCGAGGCAGTAATATCCTATAGAACTGCCATTACAATTGATAACAATCTAGACCGCAACCTTTTCAATGTTTATAAGATTGACATAAACCCGCAAGGATGGTTTTATGAACTTTCCGATGGTAGAAAATTAGAAGTTGATAAAAACGATTTTTCTCTACAAATAGATAATCAGAAAATAAATTTTGAAGCTGTATTTATCGGTATGCATGGCACTCCGGGCGAAGATGGCAAACTGCAAGGTTATTTTGATACACTAAAAATACCTTATACTGGTTGTGATGCAGCAACATCTGCACTAACTTTCAATAAACGATATGCCACTGGTATTGCCGGCACTTCAGGAATTGCCGTTGCAAAATCAGTGATCATGATAAAGGATACTGTTGGAAGTATTGATGATGTAATCCACAACCTTAGGTTTCCTGTTTTCATTAAACCAAATAATGGCGGATCTAGCATTGGTATGTCGAAAGTAATAAGCCCCACTGATGCACTAGAAGCCGCTATTGAAAAAGCATTTAAAGAAGATAATCAGGTGTTGATAGAAGAAATGATTACCGGCAGAGAATTTACAGTGGGTGTATTTAAATCACAAGGAAATATTATTGTATTACCATTAACAGAAGTTAGAGCAGATGCTGATATGTCCTTCTTTGACTTTGAAGCAAAATACCAGGGCAAATCAACCGAAACAACACCAGCTATTGTTGAAGAAGTAATTGCAGATAAAATAAGGGAAGCAGCTAAGAAAGTGTACTCTGTGTTTAATTGTAATGGTGTTGTGCGGATTGATTTTATATATAATGAAGAAACAGCACAGCCTTATATGCTTGAAGTAAATACAATACCCGGTCAAAGTGAAGCAAGTATTGTACCCCAACAAGTAAGAGCTATGGGTTGGAGTTTAAAAGAATTTTATACTAAATTGGTACAGGAAGCATTGTAATAGAGTTTTAAATTTAAAAATCACACTGTGTTTAAATTTCTTACACATCGTCCTTTGTGGGTTAATATTCTGGTAGGAATTATTCTTGCCATTGGCATTTTTGCTTTATTCCTGCTTTCTTTAAACTGGATTACCGGGCATGGAAAAGCTGCAACGGTTCCATCCGTGTCGGGTAAAAATTATGAGGAAGCAAAAAGTATTTTAAAGAAAGCCGGCTTTGATGTGGAGATACAGGATTCTGTATACGTTGATACAGCAAGGCCACTTAGTGTAATCAGGCAAATACCTGACGCTGATGAGGTGGTTAAATCGAATAGAACAGTTTTTCTGATCATCAGTCGTGCCATACCTCCAGAAATGGAGATGCCCAATCTTGTTGGATATAGTTTCAGAAATGCTGAAATGGTACTAAGAAATATGGATCTGAAAATCGGTGATACCACTTTCAAACCTGACTTTGCAAAAAATGCAGTATTAGAGCAATGGTATAATGGTGCAATAATAACGGCAGGTTCTAAAGTCAGGAAGGGGAGTACGATTTCTCTTGTATTAGGAGATGGTGTTGGTAAAAGAGAGTTTGCGGTTCCTGTTATAACCGGGATGACTTTTGCTGAAGCAAAAGAATTGTTAGAAGGAGCAGGACTTGGTATTGGAGCAATCGTAGCTGATGTTAATGTTACTGATACAATTAATGCCTATATCTACAAACAAAATCCAGAACGGTTTGATGATGAAAAAAGATTGCTTCGCATTCGTTCCGGACAATTAATGGATGTGTGGTTGCAAACCGATAAACCTTTAAAGGATAGCACCAAAAAAGCACCAGAGTCGTCTGAACTTTTACCATTATAATTAAATTTTATGCAGAATATTTCAGTAGAACAATTAAAAGTCCGGATGGATGCCGGCGAGAAATTAAATTTATTTGATTGCCGTGAGCCGCATGAATATGCAGAGTTTAATATCGGGGCTACATTAATTCCTTTGGGGAAAATTCAATCTATGCAGATTGATGAGTTAGAAGATTTGAAAGATGAAGAAGTGATTATTCATTGCCGCAGCGGCAATCGCAGCGGACAAGCTTGTTTATTTTTAGATGCTATGGGGTTTAAAAATACCTGGAATGTAACTGGTGGTATGTTGGATTGGCAGGAGAAGTTTGGAACTGCGAAATGAGTCTTGAGTCGATAGTCGTGAGTCTGGAGTTGAAGGCACTCCTGACTCACGACTCCGGGCTACCGACTATAATTTTACGTTCAAGCTCAGCATAAAATTCCTGCCCGCCATTGGGAAATAGAAATTCTCCGTTACCGTTTCTCCGCCTACAAAATAACTATATGTATAACCATTTGGCTCATACTTTTTTCCTAGAAGATTATTTACCTGCCCGATAATATTTACTTCTTTCAGCCAGTTGGTTTTGAAAGTATAAATGGCTCGTACATCTTGTACAAAAAATGAATTCAACGAACGGCTGTCATTTTCTGTATTATCTAAATATTGTTTACTCACATATTTGCTTAAAAAACTCAACTCCACATTTTTTACTGGAAGAAGATTGATCGTTGCACCGCCCACAACTGCAGGAGAGAAGGCAATGTCAGCTGATTGAAATGTAGAAGTCTTCTGACCACCATTGTCATAATCATCAATAAACTCGGTAAAATCTTTTACTTTATTATTACTTAAGGCAAGATTAGCTGAAATATTCACCCAAGAGTTGAATTTAATACCGCCTTGCAGTTCTACTCCCATTCGATAGCTCTCAGGAATATTTGTTCTTGTATAGGCGCCAACATCATTAACTTTTCCTGTTAACACCAATTGGTTATCATAACTCATGTAATAGAATGTGGCCGATAAATTATGGTTGGCTTTTCTTTTCTCAATAGAAGCTTCTATATCATGCAAACGTTCTGGTTTTGGCATTTGAGATGCGCCAGCTTCAAAATCATCACGGTTGGGTTCTTTTGCAGCTACGCCGTAGGATGCATATGCGTTCCATCCATTCTTGTTATAGCTTATTCCAAATTTTGGGTTGAAGAAATTATAGTTGTTATCAACTGATAATGAGGGGTTGTCTCTAAAGCCATTGATTGCATAACCAACATGCCGGTATTGCAGATCCGTAAAGAGATTCCAGTTTTCTGATAATTGTTGCTGCCATTTCGTATAAATATTAAAATCAGATTTATCAGCCTTGTTATCATACCATTTATAAGCAGGTTCTGGCAAGCCACCGTTTGATGACCATATTAATTTACCATAATGTTTGCCATCGTATTTTGTGTAAGCACCACCAACAACTAACTGTGTGTTCTTCTTCCTGTATTGTAAGGAAAAGATATTGCCATAAAAATAATTATCTAACCAAAGCTGCCGTACAAAATCAGATTCTGTAATGCTGGTGCCACCAATAACAGGATTTGGCAAACCAAATTCTGCATACTCTCTTTCTGCTTTATACTGTTCGTAATAGCCTTTGCCTCTTGTTAAAA
>LNFM01003875.1_pt1 | contig 28603 bp, 26 predicted proteins | sample 596031 | NCBI WGS metagenome assembly LNFM01 (sample SAMN04254537, study PRJNA301005) | activated carbon metagenome | isolation source: dual media filters at the Ann Arbor, Michigan drinking water treatment plant | place: USA: Ann Arbor
TCGCCGGTCTTTCCGAGATGGATCCGGCCGCCGTGATTGCCGCGCTGCTGGTCTTCCGGCTCTTCTATCTGATCATTCCGCTCGCACTGTCGCTGGTCATAGTGCTTTGGTTCGAACGCTCGCAGTTCGGACGAGGCAGCGCGGAGGACTGAATCGTGGACCGTCTGCGGACGGTCCACCGCAGGCGGTGGGGCTGGCGATAGGAGGCAGCGAGACCAAGACCGCATCGCCGCTGACCGAGCATGACGATACGTAAGTTCTATGGTACTCCTGCCCGGGCAAACAGGAGATCACCATGCCACAGCATCGTCTCGCGCTTGTTTCCGTCGCCGCCTGCCTTTTGGGTTTCTCGGTCCAGCCAGGTCATGCGGCCGCCGTCATAGCCGGCACATATTTCGAGGAAACCAAGACCTTCAGCTGCCTGAACAGCCTCAACTGCGCCTTGTTCTTCGACACGCTGCCGGCCGCGACAGCGGGCAAATTCCTGGACATCGACGAGATTAGCTGCATCGTCGACGTAACTCAGGGTCTGGCCCGAGCCTGGCTCTATGTCAGCGATGGCGGCGCCAATCCAAGGCGGGCTCGTGGGCTCGATACCCCGCCGAAATCGTCGCCCCTGGTCTCGTTCAACAACCAGGTGCACTTCAAGATCGCCGGAGGTGCGCCCCGCACGGTGAGTGTCGGCTTCACAGCCCTGGCGTCATCCAACGTATTCAGCGGATCCTGCACCGTCGTGGGAACGATCTCGCCGGATTGAGAAAGGGCCTCTCGTAGAGTAGCGGCAATGGCCCGGCCGCCTGGCATCAAGAGTGTCCGCCTCATGCTATGACGTTCCGACAATGATATGGTTCTTCTGCCACGCAAACAGGGGAACCATCATGCCAAAGAACCGTCTCGCGCCTATTGCTATCGTCACATTGCTGTTGGGCCTTACGGTCCAACCGGGACAATCCGCTCCGGTCGTTGCCGGGACGTATTATGAGGACACGGGTGTATTCAACTGCCCCACGAGTTTCACCTGCACCCTGCTGTTCGCTCCTCTGCCAGCCCAGACGCAGAACCAGTTTGTGGTCCTCGACGAGATAAGTTGCATCTTGTCGGCCACGACTGGTCTTCTGAGGGCGCAGCTCTTTGTCAGCGACGGCGGTGTCAACCCGAGGCGCAGGCGCGGCCTGAATGTTCCAGTGACAGAAGCCTCCGCCATCGCCTTTAACAATCAGGTGCACTTCAAGATCGCGGGCGGTGCTCCGCGCACTGTGAGTGCATCATTCACGGCAATCGGCCTGTCCACGGATTTCAACGGCCAATGCACGATCGTCGGGACGATATCACCGGACTGACTTGTTGTTGACGGGGAAAGAAGAGAAGCCTTCTGTCCAAGAGCCGGACATTCGGTTCGAATATGTCTTAGTTAAATGACGCCGGGATCGGTGGGCGCTAGTGGTTCCGTCGAAAGGGAGGAGCATCACCATGTTTCTGCAAAATTGCGCTTCCGCCGGGATCTGGAGCCCTACCGATCTTGCAATCCTGCAACGGGTCGTCGATCGGGTTTGTAAGGAGCGCAACACGCGTCCCGACAGCGATGACGGCACGGACACGGCCATCCGTATCCTCTATTTCTACGAACGCGGGATGACCGACGAGGAATCACTCTACGCGGCTGCAACGGGCCGACTGGGCGAGTCGCGCGCAGCATAGTACACTAGGATGGAGCGACCTGGACCGAGACATTGGTGCGTATACCGGTTAGTTTCTTCAGCCGATCCGCAGTCTCGGTCGCAACCGACCTGATCGGGGCCGCGATTCGTATCAATGGCGTCGGCGGCATCGTCGTCGAAACAGAAGCCTATGAGCGCGACGACCCCGCATCGCACAGTTTCCGCGGCGAGACGCCACGCAACCTGGTGATGTTCGGCGCCCCTGGCCACGCCTATGTCTACCGATCCTATGGCCTGCATTGGTGTCTCAATGCCACATGCCTGCCGGGTTCGGCCGTTCTGATCCGCGCGATCGAACCGGTCTGGGGGCTGGACTGGATGCAGCAAAGGCGAGGCCTCAGAGATCCAAGACTTCTCTGCGCCGGGCCCGGGCGTCTTGCGCAGGCCATGAATGTCGACGGTTCGATGAATGGGCTGCCGCTGCACGAGGAGCCGTTCCTGCTCGAACCACCGGAACGACCACAGGAAATCGTGGCGGGACCGCGCATCGGCATCACACGGGCGCGGGAAATGCCCTGGCGCTATGGCCTGTTGGCCTCGTCCCGCTTTTTCAGCCGCCCGTTGAAGAAAGCGGATCGGCAAGGCGCCTGAGCCGGACCGGCTGAACCCCGGGACTGTCATTGCGCCAGAGAGCGCTCTTCCTCTGACGAAAAAAGGACCATCGCTTGGAGCGACGGCCCTTGCATGGATGGTAGCCTCTTACTGGCCGACGACCCAGTTGCAGATCTGCGACGCCGTCGCCATCTGCGACGCATCCGCGTCACCCGCTGCGTTGGCGCTCGTGCCGGTCCCCGTTGCTGCAGTCGTCGACGGATCCTTCATCCCATCCATCGTCGTGCAGTCGTTCGTCACCTGAGCCTGAAGCTCGGGGGTGAGCGCCGAGTAGTTGGCCTTCGCTTCTGCTTCGGGGCGCAGGGCCATGCCCGTGCCATCCGTATAGAATGCCTCAGCAATCGGCCCAATCCACTGCGCCGGAATGGATGTCTGGCCCGACATCTGGTCGCCGCCGCTTTCCGTCTGCGCAAACGCGGCTGACGAAAAGGCAACAACCATGGCGGATACTGCGAGTGATTTCAAAAACATGAGTACCTCCTTGTTTGAGCCGCTCCATGCGGCCCGTGCATTCCAAACCCGTCTCGGCCCGTCTGGTTCCGAGAATATTTCGGATGAAATCGCAGGAACCGTTCGCCGCCTTCGCCGTTGCCGGATGCGGCGCTCACGCCACTGGCTACATGTTGGAGGCTATGTCATGCGACGAGCGAGGCTTGGCACACATGACCGGCTTTGCGGCCACCCGTTTGAGGCCTGGGCCATCGGTCTTCGCGTAATCACAGACGGGCTGGGCAGTCTTGACCGGCACCGCGGCGGTGAGGCGTCGCTTCAGCCAGGCGCCCGACAGTTCGGACAGAAAACTCATCGCAAGCTTCCTCATGGTGCTCTCCTCCTGCTGCTGACGAAAACTCCTGCTACGATCGATAGAACACAGATCCCCGGCATCCCGTTCCACCGGCAGCCCCGTCACGCCGGACAATCTTTCGCTCGCGCACCATCGCATCCACAGCCAGGTGAACGGCCATGAGCGAAGACGTCGTGGCCTTCGATCTGACGCGTATGCTGATCGGCGACACGTCGCTGTTCTTCGTCCTGGAAATCGCCTTTCGAACCGTCGTGATCTACGTCTACACCCTCGCGCTGATCCGCTGGATCGGGGGCCGGTCGATCGGGCAATTGTCGCTGGTCGAGTTCCTGCTGGTCATTGCGCTGGGGTCGGCGGTCGGCGACGCAATGTTTTATCCCGACGTTCCCCTGATCCACTGCATGGCGGTCATCACCTTCGTGGTCCTGCTCGACAAGGGGCTCAGCCATCTGGTCTCGCGCCATCCCAGGCTCGAGGACGCGATCGAAGGCAAGACCGTCGCCATCGTGTCCGATGGCATCATCGACTACCGCAAGCTTCTTGAACTCAATCTCGGTCACGACGAGCTTTTCGAGCAGTTACGGCTCAAGGATATCGAGCATGTCGGTCAGGTACGTGCAGCCTATTTCGAGACGAACGGGCTGATTTCGGTGTTTCGGGCCGACGACACGTCATCGCGCCCCGGACTGTCGATCGTACCGCCCTGGGACGTCAGCGAGCCGAAGGATTTTCGCGCCGGTACGGAAGTGGATGGCCGCCACGGCTTTGCCTGCGTGCGCTGCGCCGCGCTCCTCGAGCCGCGCGCGCCCGGGGTGCTGGCGCCGTGCCCGAACTGCGAAGGCCACGTGTTTCATGCACTCGCCGACCGGACCCGCGCCATCACTGCGGGCGCTGAAACGCCAGGCTGATCCTCACGCCGAAAGGGATGACACCGACTCGACGGAGGCGAGCGGCGCCTCCACGGTCCAGACGATTGCACCCTTGGCGATCTGCAGGCTGCCGCGCCCGCCCAGTGCCGCGGGCGTCACCCGCTGCAGCGCCACGCGCCCGAACCCGCTATGGCCGATGTTCTCGGCATCGGGTCCATCCGTCTCCGTCCAGCTCAGGCGAAACATCTTCGCACCCGTCTCGTTGCTCTGGACGGACCATTCCACGGATATGCGGCCCGACTGCCCCGACAGAGCGCCGAAGCGGGCGGAATTCATGGCGAGTTCGTGGAAGGCGATGCCGAGATACTGGACAGCCATCGGCTGCAGCGTCAGCGAGGGGCCCGACAGCGTCACGAGTTCTTCGTGCGCGAACGGCCTGATATGGGCGAGGATCAGTTCGAACGGCGAGGCGCCTCGCCAGTCGCCTTGAACCAGCAGATCATGCGAACGCGACAGTGCCATGACGCGCTCGCGCACGAGACGTTCGAACTGAACCGGATCGGCGGTCCTGTTGTTTGTTTCGCGCACCATCGACAGGATGACCGCGAACTGGTTCTTGACGCGGTGATTGACCTCCAGCAGCAGGGCTCGGATGCGCTGTTCGCTGTCTTTCTGGTCGGAAATGTCGCGCGCGATCTTGGAGACGCCGACAATCGTGCCCTCTTCGTCGCGCACCGGCGAGATCGTCAGCGAAATCGGTACGAGTCTTCCATCCTTGCGCAGGCGAATCGTCTCGAAGTGATCCACGACTTCTCCGCTGCGGATGCGCCGGAGAATGACCGGCTCCTCGTCGCGACGGTCATGCGGGATGAGGATGGTCACCGACCTGCCGACGATCTCCTCGGCGCTATAGCCGAAGACCCGTTCGGCGCTTGCGTTCCAGCTGGTGATCGTACCGTTGAGGTCCTTGCTGATGATGGCGTCATGCGAGGATGAGACGATCGCCGCCAGGCGCGGCTGCGCTTCCCGGACGCGTTTGTGCACCGTCAGGTCTACCAGAACGTTGAGCGCGCCAACCACGCGGCCCTCTCGGTCGCGTTTCAGCGTGGGGTATGACAGAAAGGGAATACGCCGGCCGTCCGGCCGCTCCAGAAGCGCCTCCACGCCCCGCACCTCACGGCCCTCCGCGATTGAAATGGCCAGGGGCGATTCACTCGCCGCCATGGCCCGTCCATCTGGCCAGTACAGTCGAACCGCACCGCACCAACGGGTGCGACCGATCTCAGGCTCGGTCCCCCACATGTCGCGGGCACTGCGGTTGCATGCGGTGATGATCCCGGAAGCATCTGTCGAATAGACCGCAACCGGCAATGCCTCGATCAGATCCGCCAACTGCCACTCGGCATCCGCAGGAGCGGCCGAATCGTCTTCCTGTCCCCCGACGAGGCGCATTGCACTAGACCTTTGACAGCACCCTGGCGATTGTCCCTCAGAACCGTGAATCGCGGAGCAATAGATTCAAACGGCCGGTTTTCCGGTTTGTTCCGCCGTCCCACTCGACCGCTGGCGAGGCAACGGTCGCCCCCGGCGCAACCACGCACCGACGATTCCTGTGCCATAGGAGGCCAACATGGCCAACACGCAGTGGGAATTTTCTCCGCGGCGCCGATGGGCCTGCTCTTCACGCGGGAAGACGCGGCATTTCTGATCTGCGTGGTCCAGCCCCCCCCGATCCTGTCCGCCCCCTGGCCTTGCCCCCTGGCAAGCAGTCGTTGCGTCGCTCTTCACGATGACAGAGCGCAAACACCCGAAGTCGTCACACGGCCACGCTTCAGGGCACTTCTTTCGGGGCGGACTCGCAGCCGATACGCGCTGTCCAGAACTCGACGAGGAGGATCGTGACGGTGACGGCCAGCGGTCCCAGGATGAAGCCCGGAGCGCCGAACAGGACAATGCCGCCGATCAGCGACACGAACGCAGGGATGGTGTGCAGGCGCAACCGGTTGCCGACAAATGTCGGCCGCAGGATGTTGTCGATCCCGCCGACGACGACGCCACCCCAAAGCGCCAGGATAAGCGCCCTCGCCCAGCTTCCATCCAGTGCCAGCAGCAATGCCGCCGGGACCCACACGACGAACGAGCCGAGCACCGGAACGACGGACAGAAGTGCCATGACCACGCCCCACAGCAGTGGCGTCGGCAGTCCAAGCGCCCAGAACATCAGACCGCCAAGGAGACCCTGGACCGCGGCAACGGCCAAGGTACCGTAAACGGTCGCATGAATGGTATCGAACACCCGGCGAAACAGGTGTTCCGCCTCTGCTGCAGTCAGCGGAAGCCACCGCATCAGCGACGACTTGGCCGCCTGGCGGTCACGCAGGAAATAGAACAGCAGGTAGAAGGTCAGCATGACTTCAACCACCTGGAGCACCGACCCGCGCAGGAATGTCGCGCCGATATTGCTCAGCCACGCCGCGATGCTCGCCGCCGTGGAGGGAAGATCGAACTGCTGGTTGATCCACGTTCCCACGGGTGCGAGGCTCGGATAGGCATCGAGCAGGCGCTGCAGCTCGCCCGCGGCGACGCGCTGCTGCATCGCGACCGCGCCTGCGCCAGCCTCGCTGACCAGTCGTTCGACCACGAAGGCCGCGGGAACGATCACCATCACGGACAGGATCACGACGGAGATCAGCGCCGCAAGACTGCGGTGACCGACCGCCGCCTCGATCCTCGAATGGATCGGCGCAAACAGGATCGCGAGCGCCAGCGCCCATGTGATGGCGCCGAGAAACGGCAAGGTGAGGAGGACGCAGAGCGCGATCCCGCCCAATACGGCGAGACCAAGGGCAATGGTACCGATGCGGCCCCGCGGTGCGATCGACTGCCTGGCCTTCAAAGACGTGTCCTCCAGTCCATATCCGCCAGCGGCAGCATCGCCCGGCGCCCACTGCTCCGGTCGACGACGCCCAGCGCACAGAGATGAAGGCTGGCGGTGCATCATGCACTTCATCGCGCCGGTTGGCGATGTGTTCACATCGAAGTTCAGCTGGCGTGGTCATCAGGCCGGCAGAGCCAGGGCATCAAGCCGTCGGTCCCAGGCGCAAGCGCGCCTGGCGTAGCCCCGTCCTCGTGAAGCCCGTGGCCGCACGGCTGGCCCTGGGTGGTGCTGATGGTCCGAGCCCCTGGCAACAGCAAACAGCCGCCGGGTCATCTCGCAGGGGTGTACCGGTTCAACGGCTCGTCCAAGAGCCTTGCAAGTTGACCGAGGTAGGCCTGAAGTCGGCCGTCGAGCGCGTACAGCGCGTCCGAGCCATCATGAAGAATGGCGATGACCCGAAGCAGTGCGAATTGCGGCATACAGATGCGTCTCCGTTTCGAAGCCTGATCGGCCGTTCGGGTTCCGAAAAAACCTTTGCCGCATTGTGTGGAAGCCAATATACGGGAAACATTCGCATAAGCCGCCAACCGCTTCAGAAAGATGGGGACGTCGACCATGGCAACTGCAGTCACCGCACGCCCACTCCTGTTCATGGCGCTGCCGGCCGGCAGGTCTGCCCGTTTGGCCACCCAGTTCTTCATGGTGCTCGCCGCGACGCTGTTGCTGGCGGTCTCGGCAAAGACCCGCGTCGTGCTCGGCCCGGTCGACATGTCGCTTCAGACGCTCGCCATCTTCCTGATCGCCACCGCCTTCGGCAGCCGTCTAGCCATCGCGACGTTGCTCCTCTACATGGCCGAGGGCGCCATCGGCCTCCCCGTTTTCCAGGGCACACCGGAAAAGGGCCTCGGTCTGGCCTATATGGTCGGACCGACGGGCGGCTATCTCGTCGGCTTCGTGGCTATGGCTGCGATCGTCGGCTGGGCCGCGGATCGCGGCTTCGACCGCAGCCCCGTCAGACTATTCGCCGCTATCCTGACCGCCGAAGTGGTCATGATGGCGCTCGGTTTTGGCTGGCTGGCCACGCTGATCGGTTCCGACAAGGCGTGGCAGTTCGGCGTCGCCCCATTCATCGTCCCCGATCTGATCAAGGTTGCGCTTGCATCGGCATTGGCGCCGGCGGTCTGGTCGCTGATTGCAGCGAAGCGCTGATCGAGGCAGGCCACGTCCTGGCTGGATGCCTGCTGCGGCATTGAAAACCGCGTGCGCCATCAAGTAGGCATCAAGCCCCAGACCGATGATCGCCAGAAGCGCCGCGGCGCTTTCGGCGATTGACGAGCGCTGCTGCTGGCGGCGATCGCTCGCCCTCGGCACCGGGACGCTTGCTTGTCGGATAAACGCGTGGGTGAGTGCGATGGTGCGTTGCCAGCCACACAAGTTTGTTCGTTTTTTACCAATACTCGACCGCAGATTCCTGTCATCCTGCAAAGAAAATCGGAGAAGCCTGTCGCGAAAGAGAGGTTGGGGAATGAAGTATGTCGTCGACAAGATCGGCGGTCCCGCAGGCGGAGATGCCTGGCAAGCCGCTGTGACGGAAGCCTATTTTCCGCTCGACACCGAGTACCGCAACCGCCGGGAATTCTCCGGCGCGCTGGAAACCTTCTCGCTCGGCCTTGTCAGCGTATCCAAGATGCGCTGCGACGCGGTCAGCTATCGCCGTCATCGCCGCCATTTCCTCAACGAACGTGACGCCAGCCTGCTCATCACCATCCCAGAACTGTCGGAGGTGAGCTTCAGCCAGGGCTCGCGGACGGTAAAGTGCGGCCCGGGTGGATTTCTCGTCGAACGGGGCGATGCCCCATATGAATTCTGGCACGGGCAGCCCAACGCGCTGTGGGTGCTGAAGGTGCCCTCGTCCAGCGTGAGAGCGCGGATCGGATCCGCCGAAAGGCTGAGCGCGCTGAGCTTCGACGCGACGCAGGGCATCGCCGCGCTTTTCCTGGACACGGTGCGCACCACGATCGGCCATGTCGACGACATCAGCGAGGCGGCCCGCGAGATGATGGGCCGGCACCTTCTGGAAATGCTGTGCCTGTCGATCGTCAGCGACGATCGCGTGCTGGACAGCAGCGTCTCGTCGATCAGAGCAGGCCATCTGCACCGCGCCGAGCAGTTCATCCGCGACAGGCTGAAGGACGACGATCTCGGTCCTCAGGCCGTGGCGGACGCTTGTGGCATTTCGCTTCGCTATCTGCAGGGTCTGTTCCAGGACAGCAGCCAGTCGATCAACGGCTTCATCCGCGATGCCCGGCTCGAACGCTGCGCCGAGGAACTGCGGTCCCCCACCAACACCAGCAGCATCGCCGAGATCGCCTATCGCTGGGGGTTTGCCGACCAGTCGCAATTCTGCAAGCACTACCGGGCACGGTTCGGCTGCGCGCCGACGGACACGCGGCGCGAAGCCGCCAACCGGCCGGGCCGCGACATGCGCCCGACCGGGCGACACTAGACCGGCTCGCCAAAGCCGGCGGGATCACAAACACCAACGCCGCCTGCAAGCAGCGGCGAGCGGGCCATTGCCTGTGGAAGGAAGCGTCATGAGCCGAATACGCGTTGCCGTCGATGTCGGAGGAACGTTCACCGACATCTGCATCATGGACGAAGACAGCGGCGCCATCCGCATCGAGAAGACCGCATCGACGCCCGACGATCCGATGCAGGCGATCATGAACGGCGTCGAGCAGGGCCACATCGACCTGTCCGACGTGACGATGTTCTCGCACGGCACGACGGTGGCGACCAACGCTCTGATCACCCGCCGCCTGCCGCGCGCCGCGATGGTCTGCACCGAGGGCTTCCGAGACGTGGTCGAGATCCGTCGCGCCAACAAGGAAGATCTCTGGGACACCTACAAGGACGTCGCCAAGCCCTACATTCCCCGCCGCGACCGGCTGACGGTGCGCGAACGGGTCGATGCGGAGGGCACGGTCCTTCAGGCTCTGAACGAAGAGGACGCGCGCCGGGTCGCCGATGTTTTGAGGAAGCGGCAGGTCAAGTCGATCGCCGTCTGCTTCATGAACTCCTATGTCAACGGCGCCAACGAGCGCCGCATGCGCGACATCCTGAAAGAGGAGATGCCCGACATCCCGGTCTCGATCTCGTCGGAAGTCATGCCGGAGATCTTCGAGCACGAGCGCTTCTCCACCACCATGGCCAATGCGGTCTGCGCGCCGGTCGTCGTCGACTATGTGTTCCGCCTCGGCGAAAGGCTCGCTGCGGCGGGCTACAAGCGCGACCTGCTGCTGCTCCACAGCGGCGGCGGGGTCATGACACCGGCAAGTGTGCGTGATTTTTCGGCACGCCTGGCCGGCTCGGGCATCGCGGCGGGCGCGATCGCCAGCCGCTTCATCGGCAATCTCTGCGGCTTCCCCAATTCGATCGGCTTCGACATGGGCGGGACGAGCACGGACGTCTCGCTCGCATGGAACGGCGAGTCGCGGATCACCAAGGACTGGTACATCGAGTTCGGCTATCCCATCCGCTTCCCGTCGATCGAAGTGCTGACGATCGGAGCCGGCGGCGGCTCGCTCGCCTGGCAGGACGAGGGCGGCAGCCTACGCAACGGCCCCCAGTCGGCCGGCGCCTTTCCCGGCCCCGCCTGCTACAAGAACGGCAATCGTACAGCCACCAACACCGATGCCAACATCGTGCTCGGCCGACTCGGAAACAGCCTTGCGGGCGGCAAGATCATGCTCGATCCGGCGCTTGCTGCCGAGGCCGTTCAGGAAACGGTCGCAACCCCGTTCGGCATGGAGTTGCATCAGGCGGCCGAAGCCATCGTGGCGGTTGCCAACGCCAACATGGCCAACGCCGTCCGGCTCCTTTCGATCAGCCGCGGTTACGACCCGCGCGATTTCGCGTTGGTCGCCTTCGGTGGGGCGGGCGCCCTGCACGGGGCTGCCGTGGCAAAGGAACTGTCGATCCCGACCGTGATCGTGCCGCCCAACCCCGGCGTCACCTCGGCGCTCGGCTGCCTGCTCGTCGACGTGCAGCACGATTTCTCGGAGAGCTTCATGGCCGACGCCTCGACCGTCTCACCGACCGAGATGCAGACGGCCTTCGAGCGCATGGAAGAACAGGCCGTCGAACGCCTGGCCCACGAGGGCATCGCCCCGCAGGACATGGCCCTGCAGCGCACCGTCGAGATGATGTACCAGGGCCAGTGGCGTTCGCTCGCGGTCGCCGCACCGGCGCGCATCGAGAGCATCGGCGCCCTGATCGGCGCCTTCCATGCCGAGCATGAACGCGAATTCAACTACCGTCGCGAAGAGGCGCCGGTGTCGATCTTCCGCATCGCGGTCAAGGCCGTCGGCATCGTGCCGAAAGCCGAAATGCCAAGCTACCCGGTATCGCCGTACAGGCCGGAGCCGGTCGGCCGCCGCAGCGTCTGGTTCGAGGGCGTCGCGCATGACACGGCGATCTATCAGCGCGCAAGCCTGACCGCCGGCGCTGCCTTCTCCGGCCCCGCTATCGTCGAGCAGTTCGATTCGACGACCGTCGTGCCGCCGGGAATGACTGCAACGGTCGACGCTTTCCTGAACATCCTCATCGTGACGAAAGGCTGAGACATGGCCAAGCGGACAAAAGCGGACCCCGGCCTCGATCCGGTAACCTTCGAGGTCCTGAAGAATTCCTTCATTACGACGGTCGATCAGATGGCGGAGCAGATGCTGCGCACCTGCTATTCCTTCGTCATATACAACCGGGACTTTTCCAACGCGCTGCACGATGCTGACGGCAACTCGGTTGCGCAGGGCAACTACGACATCGCCGTCCATGTCGGAACGCTGCACAACACCTGCAAGGAGGTCATCCGCGTCTTCGAAGGCGACATGGCGCCCGGCGACGTCTATGCCATCAACGATCCCTATGCCGGCGGCACGCATTTCAGCGACGTCCGGCTTGTGCGTCCGATCTTCGACGAGGACAGGCTGATCGGCTTTTCCCAGTCGAACGGCCACTGGTCCGATCTCGGCGGCTCGGTGCCCGGATCCTTCGACGTCACCGCGCGCGACATGTTCCGCGAAGGCCTGCGGATCACGCCTATCCGCCTGTTCCAGCGCGGCCGCTTCTGCTCGGACGTCGCCAATATGATCGCCGCCAACACGCGCGATCCGGCGTCGATCATCGGCGACATCCACTCACAGGCGCAGGCCACCCATGCCGCCGAGCGCGAGGTGTTGCGGCTCGTCAAGAAATACGGCCGTGACCAGGTCGTCCGCGGCATGGAGGAAGTGCAGGACTATGTCGAGCGCGCGGTGCGCAAGCGGCTTGCCGCACTGCCTGACGGCACCTGGGAGACGGTCGACTACATCGACCGGGACCTCGGCGCCGGCGAAGGCATGATCCCCATCCGCATCAGGATGACCATCAAGGGCGATTCCATCCACTACGATTTCACGGGCAGCCATCCAACCATCGCCTCGATGTACAATTCGGCGCCGGGGGCGACCTTTTCTGCGGTCGTCGCAGGCATGAAGACCTTCTTCCCGGACCTTCCGCTCAACAGCGGCTTCTACCGCATGATCGAGGTGACGGCCCCGAAGAACAGCGTCGTCAGCGCCGAGTGGCCGGTGGCGGTGACCGGGTTCCTGATGCCGTTCGAGAAGATCATGAACTCGATCTTCGAGATGTGGTCGAAGATCATGCCCGAGCGCGCCATCGCCTGCGCCTTCAACCTCGAGTATCTGCTGGCGGGCGGCCGCGACGCCCGCAAGCCCGACAAGCCGATCTTCATGTTCTACGAATGGTTGCCCGGCGGCTGGGGCGGGCGCAACGGCAAGGATGGCGCCGATGTCACCACCGCCTGCTTCGGCACGGGTCTGATGTCGCAACCCAACGAAGGCAACGAGCGTGTGAACCCGACGCGCACCACGGAATTCCAGATCAAGCAGGATTCGGCCGGTCCCGGCAGATGGCGCGGTGGCGTCGGCGTGCAGAAGACGTCTCTGCTGCTGGAAGCCGAGTCTGCCGTGATGTCCTACATCTGCGACCGAGAGCGGGCCGTGGTATGGGGCGTCGAAGGCGGCCTGCCGTCGATGCCGCACGGACTGACGATGAAGCGCGCCGGTGAAGAGGCGGAGATCTGGCTTGGCTCGGTCTTTTCCGACTACCCTGTCCACACCGGCGACCAGTTCGCCCGGCCGACGGCAGGCGGCGGCGGCTTTGGCGACCCGCTTCTGCGCGATCCGAAGAAGGTGCTGGAGGACGTCATCGACGACTATGTCTCGCTACGACGCGCCGCCACGGATTATGGTGTCGTCATCCGCGAAATAGACCGCGATCTCTGTGCGTACGAAATCGACGATGCGGCAACGGAGGCGTGCCGCGCCAATATCCGCGCGACGCGCAAGGAAAAGGCGCGCATGGATCCCGAGGCGGTGGCGCGCAAATACCGGGCGGGCGAGATCGATTCCCTCGATGCCGTGCGGCACTATGCGGTCATCCTCGATTGGGAAACTGGCGAGGTGCTTCCCAAGACCACCGCCCAGTTCCGCGAGAGCTACGAGAAACGGACGCTGGCTCATTGGGGTTGAGCACATGGTCGGCGCACGACACGCTGACGTGGAGGCCAGCGTGTCGATCTGATTTTCCGATATGGTTTTGGAGAAATTACTATTTCACAGGGGCAGGCATGGTGGGCAACACTGCGGCAGTGCCTCGATGAAGCCGGTTCCGGGAGAAGTGACGGATGATGCCCGACGCGCAACGGCAGTTCGTCGCCGCCACAAGCATGAGCGAGGCACTCGCCGCACGCCGGCAGGGCGCATCGGTTCTTGCCGGCGGTACGTGGATGATGCGTGACGAACGGCGCGGCGTCGCCATCCCGCACTCCGTTGTCTCGCTGCATGGCATCCCTGCCCTGACGACCGTCGACGTCGGTTCCGACAGCATCGCCATCGGCGCCCTCGTGTCGCATACGGCCTGTGTCCGCGCGCTCGCCAGCCTTGCCGGCTTCGAAGGTGTGACCGCAGCCGCCGGCGGCGCAGCCAATCCCGGTATCCGCCATGTCGCGACGGTGGGCGGCAATCTTTGCACCCTCGATTTCCCGGCCGCCGACCTCGTTCCGGCCTTCCTCGCCTGTGACGCGAGCGTGGAGATCGAAACGACGGATGGACCGATCCGCGTCGGGATGGACCAGTTCGTGAGGGACCGCCCTACCCTGCTGGCCGACGCGATCCTGACGCGTGTTCATCTGCGCCGCGACCTGACCGCAAGCGCGCATGTGCGCCTGCCGCTTCGCAAGGCCGGCGACTATCCGGTGGCGATCGTCGCCCTCGCCCAGGATTCTGGCGGACGCTGCCGCGTCGCCGTCGGCTCCGTGGAAGCGGTGGCGAGGCGCTGGATCGCTCTGGAGGAGGCGTTCGCTGCAGAGCCGGGAGGCTTTCCGCGAGATGCGGACCGCGCCGCCGCGCTGGCTGAAGAGCACAATGATTTCGAAGGCCGCGACGGCACGGAGGCGCAGGGCTGGTATCGTCGCCAGGTTCTGGCGCCCCTCGTCCGGCGCGGGGTCGCTTTCCTCCTTTCAGCGCGGGTATCCGCATGACGGTGACGTTTCGCCTGAACGGCAATGACTGTCGCTTCCACGGCGACCCGATGACACCGCTGGTCGACGTCATTCGGCAGGACAATTTCCTGACCGGGACCAAGGCGGTGTGCCGGGAAGGCTTTTGCGGCGCATGCATCGTCCATGTCGACGAGCAGGCGGTGCCGTCCTGCCTGAAGCCGGTCGCGCTCGTGCAGGGTTGCACGGTGACGACCGTCGAAGGGTTGAGCTATGGGAGCCAGGCGCTGCATCCGTTGCAGGCTGCCTTCGAGGCAGCCGACGCCGTCCAGTGCGGCATGTGCTTCCCCGGCATGGTCATGAGCCTTTCAGTGCTGCTTCGCGACGATCCAGGGGCGGACCGCGCTGCGATCAAGGCCGCCATGAGTGGAAACATCTGCCGCTGCACGGGATACGAGCGTATCGTGGACGCCGTCGCCGAATGCCTGGCTCTGGCACGGGCATCCCGCCCGGAAACGGAAACCGCGCATGGCTGACCTAGCTTCGACGGTGATGAACCTCCCCCGCCGCGACGCCAGCGACAAGCTGCGCGGACGCACCCGCTACACCAACGACCGGCTCCGCTCCGACATGCTGCATGCCGTGCTGCTGCGCGCGACGGTGGCGGCCGGGCGTATCCGCAAGCTCGACATGTCGGCAGCGCTCGCCTGCCCCGGCGTGCGGGCGGTGGCGACCGGAGCCGACGCGCCGGGGCTCTATGGCATCGGCATTGCCGATCATCCGCTGCTGGCCATCGACACGATCCGGTATCACGGCGAGCCGATCGCCGTGGTTGCCGCGGAGACAGAGGCGCAGGCGCGGGCGGCTCTGGCGGCAATCGTGCTGGAGGTCGATCCGCTGGCGCCGGTCCTGACCATGGGCGAAGCGCTGCAGCCCGCCGCCCGCCTCGTCCACGAGGGGTGGCGCGGCTACGAGGTGCTCAAGGAGGGCGGCGCCCGCTCCGGCAACATCGCGTGGGAAGCGAAGTCGAGCCGCGGCGACGTGGACGGCGCCTTTGCCCGCCCCGATGTGCGCATCGTCGAAAGCTGCTTTGCCGTCGGTCGGCAGAGCCACATGCCGTTCGAGCCGCGCGTCGCCATCGGCTCATGGGAAAACGGCCGCGCCCATATCGAGACATCGACGCAGGTCCCGTGGACCGTGCGCAACGTGACCGGAAGGGTCATGCAGCTTCCGCCGGGCCGGGTACGCGTGACGGTGCCGCCCGTCGGCGGCGGTTTCGGCCTGAAGTTCGACGCCTCCATCGAGCCGATCACGGCTCTCCTGGCGCGCATGACCGGGCGCACCGTCGTCCTGGAAAACTCGCGGCAGGAGGAGATGGCGACGTGCCTCTGCCGCGAGAACGCGGAGATTCGCATTCGCTCCGCCGTCACGGCAGACGGTGAAATTGTCGGTCGCGAGGCTGTCGTGCTGATGGACTGCGGTGCCTATGGCGGTGAACAGGTTTTCTTGACCACCATGACGGCGCATACGCTTGGCGGCAACTACAAGGTCGATGCAATTCGGCTCGTCACCCGCGCGGTCTACACCAACACCCCCCCCAATGGCGCGTTCCGGGCCTGCAACGGTGTCTACAACAGTTTCGCGCTGGAACGGCATACCGACGAGATCTGCGACGCGCTCGGCTTCGACCCGATGCATTTCCGCAAGCTGAATGTGCTCGGCGATGGCGATCTCGGCCCGACAGGCCAGGTCTTCGAGGACGACGTGCTGGGGCCGATGCTCGACCGCATGGAGATGTTGCGCGCCAAAGCGGGCACGGCGGAGGCCAGGGCCGACGGCAGGCTTTATGGGATGGCCACCGCAGTCGGCACCTGGTTCGTCTTCGTCGGGCCGTCAGCGGCGACGGTGAACTTGAACGCCGATGGCAGCGCGACGCTGGTCACGTCCGGGGTCGAAATCGGATCGGGCACGATGGTGCAGTCCCTGCCGCAGATCGTGGCCGGACAACTCGGCATCGCGCCAGACCAGGTCATCGTGCGCGAGGCTGACACGGATGCCGCAGGCGTCGATGTCGGCGTCGGCGGCGGGCGAACCACCGTCTCCATCGGCGCGGCCAGTGTCGCCGCCTGCGCGGAAGTGCGTGACAGACTGCTCAGGACCGCCGGCGAAATGCTGCAGACACGTCCGGAGGACCTGATCCTGCGGGAAGGCCGCGTCGAGATTTCAGGTCGCCCCGGCTCCGGCATGTCGATCCCCGCCGTCGTGGCCCATGCCCAGGCCACCACCGGCCCGATTTCGGGCACCGGCGCCTTCACCGCCAGGAACACGCCGGCAATGGCGGGTTGCGCGATGGGGCATTTCATCGACGCTCTCGACATTCCGGTCTTCGTCGTCCACGAGGCCGAGGTGGCGGTCGACCCCGACACCGGTCATGTCGAGGTGCTGGCCTATCGCGTCGTGCAGGACGTGGGCCGCGCGCTCAATCCAAGGGCCATCATGGGCCAGATCCAGGGAGGCGTGGTGCAGGGGCTTGGCTATGCGCTCCATGAGGAGGTGACGATCACCGCCGATGGTCGCATCGCACAGGACGACTTCGAGACCTACCGGCTGCCGCTGGCGCAGGACGTGGTACCTGTCGTCGCCGATCTCTACGAGGGCGCGCCATCGATGGGACCGCTCGGCACCAAGGGCGCGGGCGAGGTCCCGATCCTGGCCGTCGGCGCTGCCATCGGTTGCGCCGTGGCGCGCGCCATCGGCAAGCCGGTGCGGCAATTGCCGCTCACTCCGCAGCGCGTGCTCGGGCTCTTGCACGGGCGCGAAGCGCAGCCGGAATTCCCGCATATCGCCCAGGGCTGGGCGGCAAACACACTTGGCTAGAACCGATCGGCAGGAAAAGATGGTCACCCTGAATTGCGACATGGGCGAGAGCTACGGCAACTGGCGCTTCGGCGACGATGCCGGCATCATGCCGCATATCGATTGCGCCAACATCGCCTGTGGCTTTCACGCCTCCGATCCATGGACCATGCTGAAGACCGTCAGGCTGGCGCTGGCTCATGGCAGGCAGGTGGGCGCGCATCCATCCCTCCCCGACCGCGAGGGTTTCGGCCGGCGCGAGATGAAACTGCAGCCGGAGGAACTCACCGCCGCCTTCGTCTACCAGATCGGCGCACTGAGCGGCATCCTGGCAGCCGAGGGCGGTCACCTCAGGCACGTGAAGCCGCACGGCATCATCTACGGCATGGCCGCGCGCGACTTGGATACCGCCCGCGCCATCGCCGCGGCGGTCAAGCCGTTCCACGTGCCCTTCTTCGGCCCGGCAGGAACCTGCCACGAGACGGCTGCCACCGAACTCGGCATTGCGTTCATCGGCGAGTTCTTTCCCGATCTTTCCTACGGGCCGGAGGGCAACCTGATCATACCGCGCAGCCATTCGGCGATTGACCTGGCGCTGGCGGAAGAGCGGATGGTGCGGGCGCTCACGCGACGCGAACTCGTCGCCACGGACGGTTCAGTCCGCGCCATAGACTTCGATACCGTCTGCATCCATTCCGATCCGCCCAACGCGCGTGACGTGGCGGCATTGATGCGACAGATCATCGACACCCACCCCAAGGCTCCGGCATGAAACCGCTTTTCGCGGGGCGTCCTTCAGGCGATCGGCGCCCTTGCGGCACACCGCTTCCGATCGAGATCCGTCTCGAGTCCAAGACCCCGACCATCTCTCCGATCCGCTGAGGACTGCCATGGAATCGCTCTCGAATTCTCTCGCCGCAGCCGACATCGCCACGACGATGCACCCCTACACGAACCTGCGCCAGCACGAGAAGTCCGGTCCGCTCATCATCAGTCGCGGCGAAGGCATCCATGTCTATGACGAGCGCGGCAAGGAATACATCGAGGGCCTGTCGGGGCTCTGGTCCGTGGGCATCGGCTTCTCGGAGAAGCGCCTGGCCGACGCTGCCTACAAGCAGATGATGAAACTGCCCTATTACCACACCTTCAGCTCCAAGGCCCACGAGCCCTCGATCCGCCTTGCCGAGAAGCTGGTGGAAATGACGCCGGCAAACCTGACCCGCGTCTTCTTCACCTCGTCGGGCTCCGAGGCCAACGACACCATCGTCAAGATGATGTGGTTCATGAACAATGCGCTCGGCCGGCCAATGAAGAAGAAGTTCCTGGCGCGTACCAAGGGCTATCACGGCATCACGGTCGCCTCCGGCAGCCTTACCGGACTGCCGCTCAACCATCGCGACTTCGACCTGCCGGCGATCCCGGTTCGCCATCTGACCTGCCCGCACTTCTACCGATTTGGTTTGGAGGGCGAGGACGAGGCGGCCTTCACCGCGCGCCTTCTGGCGGAACTGGAAGCGGTGATCGCCGAGGAGGGTGCCGATACCATCGCGGCCTTCATCGGCGAGCCGGTCATGGGCGCCGGCGGCGTCCTGCCGCCTCCGGCCGGGTACTGGCAAGGCGTGGAGACAATCTGCCGGGCAAACGACATCATCCTGATCGCCGACGAAGTGATCTGCGGTTTTGGACGTCTCGGCACGCCCTTCGGCTGCCAGAAATTCGGCTTCACCCCCGATATCATGACGCTATCCAAGCAGATCACGTCCTCCTACATGCCGCTGGCCGCCGTGGTGTTCTCGGAGGCGATCTACCAGGCCATCGCCGACAACACCGCGACCATCGGCAATTTCGGCCACGGTTTCACGGCGTCCGGTCATCCGGTCGCAACCGCCGTCGGCCTCGAGAACCTCGCCATCTTCGAGGAACGGGACCTGTTCGGCAACGCAGCTCGCCTCGAAGCGCCGTTCCAGGCCGGCATCCGTTCCTTTGCCGATCACCCGCTGGTCGGCGAAGCGCGCGGCACAGGCCTGATCGGAGCTGTCGAACTGGTGGCCGACAAGGCGACCAAGCGGCCCTTCGCCAAGGTCGGCCGCGCGGGCGCCATCGCGTCGGGGATCGGCCACGAAGAAGGTCTCATCTTCCGCGCCATCGGCGACCAACTCGCCCTCTGTCCACCCATGATCACGACCCCGGACGAGGTGACGGAGATCATGGCGCGCATGGGCCGGACCCTGGAGCGCCTGACCGGCGCGGTTGCAGCGGAGGGATTGCAATGAGCCGCGCGAAAGCCGAACCCGTCGTACATATCGACGACGACCGCTTCCGAGTTACCGAATGGCGCTTTGCCGCCGGGGCTGAGACCGGCTGGCACATCCATGGCCATGACTACGTCATCGTCCCGTTGGTCGACGGGAAGCTTGACCTGGAAGGACCGGACGGTGCGCAGTCGCAAGCGAGCCTGACACAGGGCGTCCCCTATTCGCGCCGAACCGGGGTTGCCCACAACGTCATCAACGCCGGCGAGAGAGCCCTCGCCTTCCTGGAGGTCGAAGTGGTCGACGGGGGCGACCTCTCCGCAAGACGGCTCGCGGTCCTCGACCGCTTCCTCGCAGCCTGGAACGCCCGCGACGTCGATGCACTGATGGCCTGCATGGCGGATGACTGTGCTTTCCACGGCTCGGCCGGTCCCGATGCCGAAGGGCGCAAGCATATCGGGCGTGACGCGGTCCGCGCCGCCTACGCGGCACTTTTCGACGCCTTCCCGCAGGCTGCCTGGACCAGGGGAAAGCATGTCGTCATCGGCGACACCGGACTGTCGTCATGGCGCTTCGTCGGCACGACCACCGCTGGCCAGAAGATAGACGTCGACGGCTGCGATATCTTTGCCTTCTCCGGCGATCTCATTGCGCTCAAGGACTCCTACCGCAAGGCGCGCGGGTAGCCAGGTCGATTTTCCGGTATGGTCAGCGGAGGCCCGGCGGGCCGCCTCTTTTCGGCTCAGCCCAAACGGGCCACAGGTCTTGCACTCGCAAGCCTGTAAAACAAAAGGCCCGATCCGCGCGGGACCGGGCCTTTCGTAGCCATGCGGGCCGGAACGTGTCCGGCCTGCCGTTTTCTACTTGAGCAAAGCCTCCATCGGCACCGGCTCGGAGATCGTCCACTCGCCCACCACGCCGGGCTTTCCGGCCTTGGTCTCGACGATCAGGTAGCGAGCCTTGTTCTGGTGATGCAACTCGCTGGTGAAGGTGCGGGTCCCGAACAGGGTCGGCTCATCCTTCATCTTCTCGAGCTCGGCGACGACGGCGGCAGCCTCGGTCGTGCCGGCGCGTTCGACTGCCTTGCCCCACACTTCGACCATGACATAGCCAGGATAGACATACTGGCTGGACGGATCAGCGCCGGTCTTTGCCTTGTACGTGGCATTGAACTTGTTGACGTCGGCACTTGGATCGTCGCCGTAGATCGAACCCTGCACCGGCACGAAGAAGTTCGACAGGTCAGGTGTTGCCGAGAGCCAATAGCTTCCGTCGACGCCCGAACCGTTCAGGATCATCGAGTTGATGCCGGCGGCGCGGATCTGCTTGATGGCCGAAACGGCGCCCGGCATCATGGTGCACAGCATGATCGCGTCCGGCTCCTTCGGCAGCGACTTGATCCTGGTGATCTGCGCCGCAATCGAGGCGTCCTCGTTCTTGAACGTGTCTTCACCCACGAGCTTCGCGCCCTGGGCCTCGAGCTTCGGCATCATCCAGTCGAAGCCGTCGCAGATGCCCTTGTTGTAGACCGTCCAGGTGTCGAGCAGACGATAGAACTCCTTGGCACCCTTCTCCTTGAAGGCCCATTCAGCCATGGTCGCGCCCTGCACCGGGGCCAGAACCGACGCCGAGAAGCTGAGCGGGCCAACGCCCTGGATGCCTGCCTTCACGGATTCCGCGCACAGGAAGAACGAGACCTTGCCAGCGTCCTCGGCCGCGAGCGCCGCCGGCGATCCGAAGTCGTAGTCGCAGGAGACGACGACCAGATCGGCGCCCTGGTCGAGCACCGAGAGGCCAGCCTTGGCGCCTTCGGCACGGTCAGACTTGGTGTCCGCCTTGACCACCTGAATCTGCTTGCCGAGGAGACCTCCGGCAGCGTTGATCTCCTCGATGCGGATCATTGCGGCTTCCTGGGCGGGCTTATCGTACGCCTCCATGAAACCTGACTCGGCAGTCGCGAAGCCGATGACGATGTTCTCGTCATCCGCCAGCGCCGGGTAGGCCAACGACACCGTGGCCAGCATGGTTGCTGCTAATTTCATCTTGTAGGTCATGCACGTCTCCTTTTTTTCCGGTCGGCTGGTGCCGCCGGTTACTTGTTGCGGTTTCTGCGGCTTAAGGTGATCTCGTGATTGCCCATCAGTCCCGATGGGCGCAGCGCGAGGATCACAATCATGATGACGCCCAGGGCTATTTCCTGGACGCCCTTGGGAAGGCCGAATGTCGCTTCCCCGATCGACACCCCAGCTTCGAGGAAGCGCAGTGCCTGAATGAGGGCTGAGAGCAGGACAACTCCGACGACCGCGCCCGAAAGGCTGCCCATCCCACCAACGACGAGCATGGCAAGCGTGATGAAGGTCAGGCTGAGATAGAAGGTGTCGGGCGTGACGACGCCGATGGAATGGGACATGAGCGCCCCACCGAGCCCCATGACGGCGCCCGAGACAACGAAAGCCACGAGCCTTTCTTTTGGAATGTCGATGCCGGAGGCGGCGGCGGCGGTGGGTTCATCGCGCGCCGCACGAAGCGCCAGACCCGACCGCGAGATTGCGTGGGCCCAGGCGATGAAGACGGCTACGACAGCGCCTATGAGATAGGGCCAGATCGTCCGGACGATCGGGATGCCGACGACCGAACCCGTCCCACCGGTAACCGTGTCCCAGTTGGAATAGATCGTGTTGATCATGGCAAGCATCGCGAAGGTGGCAATGGAGGCCGCGATGCCCGACAGGCGCATCAGCACCCGCCCGAAGACGAGCGCCGCTATGCCGGCGAAAAGTGCGGCCAGGCCGGCTGACTGCCAGTAGGGCAGACGGATCGCCAGTAGCCAGTCGGGCAGGCCCGGCAGCGAACCTTGCTTCATCATCGGGTTGATGGTGAGCCATGCGGCGGCGTAGGCGCCGAGGCAGGTGAAGCCGATATGCCCAAAACTCAGAACGCCCGAGTTTCCGATGAAGATGTAGAGCCCGACCACCAGGATGACACGCACCAGCACGTCGATCACCGTCTGGTTGAACGGGCGCGAGCCGGTCATCACGGTGATCAGCACGATGGCCACCAGGAGCAGCGATAGCAGTATCGGCGTGATGATGGTGCGACGGGCAAGCGAGAAGCGCGCGGGCTTTCGTCCGGCAACGGCTGTGTCCGAGAGGGTCGATGTGGTGCGCGAGGCGGTCGCGGCCATGACTCAGACCCTTTCCTGGGTGCCGCGCGCGGCAACGAGCCCTTGCGGGCGGAAGAGCAGAACGAGAATCACCGCGCCATAGACAAACGCATCGCGGAACGGGCGGGCGTCGACCGGCAGCACCACCTGCATGATCACCGACGCGGCGCCGAGCAGGAAGCCGGCGAGCACGGCCCCGCCGAGGCTGCCGAGTCCGCCGATAACGGTGGCGATGAAGGCCATCAGCATGATCGACGCACCCATCTGGATATCGAGTGTGCCCGTCTGGCTTCCGAAGATGAGTGCGATGGCCCCGGCGAGTGCCCCGGAGAGCGCGAACGCGCCCATGATGACCCGATTGGCCCGCACGCCCAGCATGCGCGCCATCGAGAAGTTCTCCGCCGCCGCTCGCATTTCAAGGCCGAAGCGGGTCCGGCGCAGGAACAGCGTCAGGCCGATCAGGATGAGGATGGTCGCCACGATCGTTATGAGTTGCAGGAGCGGCAGCCGGGCGCCAAAGATCTCCACCGGCTGCGACAGCATTGGCAGCAGCGAGATGGACTTCGGCCGGCTCGAAAAGAGCATGAGCAGGAAGTAGCGGATGACAAAACCGAGCGCGAAGGACGAGATCATCATCGTTGCCGGGCTGGCGTTGCGGAAGCGCCGAAAGACGACGATCTCGCACAGCACCGAGAGCCCAGCGCCGCAGATGAGGACGAAGGGCACCAGCAGATACCACGGCATCTGGCCGGCGAACACGATCGCCATCGCGTCCGTGGACGGCCAGAGCAGCGCAAAGACGCTGAACGCGACGACGTCGCCATGCGCGAAATTCACCAGCCGCATGACACCGAAAATGAGGGCGATGCCGAGCGCGCCGAGGGCGTAGAGCGAGCCGAGAGACAGTGCGTCGAAGACGATCTGCAGCATCTCAGTGATCCTCGTAGCCGAAATAGGCTGCCTGGATGGCCTCGCCATTGCCCAGCGTCCGGGCGTCCCCGTCGAGCAGGATCTGTCCGCCACGCATCAGGATCATGCGCCCCCCCACCATCATGGCGCGCGCTGAGGACTGTTCCACGATCAGCAGTGTCAGGCTGCGCTGTTGCCCGAGCGCGATCAGCCGCTCGTAGACCTGGTCGGTGATGTTCGGGGCGAGTCCGAGCGAGGGCTCGTCGATCGCGATCAACCTTGGATTGGTCATCAGCGCGCGCCCGATGACGAGCATCTGCTGCTGTCCGCCCGACAGCAACCCGGCTTGTGCGTGCCGTCTCTCCTTGAGCATCGGAAACGTTGCGTAGACCGCTTCCAGATCGTCGGCGATGCGGCTGCGCGCGCCGGATTCGCGTGCGGCCATGCCGGTGCCGACTCGCAGATTTTCCTCGATCGTGAGCGAGCCGAACACGTCTCGGCCCTCCGGGACCAGGGAGAACCCGAGCCTTGCGATGTTTTCCGGAGCTTCACCCGTGACGTTCTTTCCGGCAAGCTCGACCGTGCCGCCGGCCGCCGGGGTGACGCCCGCGATGGCGCGCAGCAGCGACGACTTTCCGGCACCGTTCGGGCCGGTGATGAAAAGGATCTCTCCTTCGTTCATGGCGAAGGACACGTCGCGCACCGCTGTCAGGCGGCCGTAGCGGATCGTGACGTTGGAAAGCGCGAGCAGGCTCACTCCATGACCTCCATCACCGGCAGGTCGGCGTCGGAAGCGGTGCCCATATAGGCATGGCGCACCTTGTCGCTCGTGCGGATGGCGGCGGGCGGTCCCTCCTCGATGATGGCGCCGGAATCGAGCACGACGATATGGTCGCACAGGCCAAGCACCAGTCCGACATTGTGCTCGATCAGCAGGACGCCGCAGCCGAGATCGGCGGCGATGAGGCGGATCAGCGCGGAGAGTTCCTTCGCCTCGGGCGCGCTCATCCCGGCGGCAGGTTCGTCAAGAAGAAGATAGGAGGGCCGTCCCATCAGAGCACGACCGATCGCCACCCGCCGCTCGTCGGTGTAGGGCAGTGTTCCGGCAATGCGCGAACCGAGCGCGCCGATACCGATCCAGTCGAGCATCGCCTCCGCTTCAGCGAGCGCCGCTCGCCTGCTCATGCCGAGACCGACGCCGGTCACCTCGAGATTGTCGAGAACGGGCAAGTCCCGAAAAAGCCGGCCGCCCTGAAAGGTGCGCGCAATCCCGCGGCGCCGGACCTCATGCGGCTTCAGACCTGTCAGCGCCAATCCGTCAAGCTTGACCGTACCATGTGTCGCGGCCTGAAACCCGGTCAGCACGTTGACGAGCGTGGTTTTTCCAGCCCCGTTCGGGCCGATGAGGCCGCTGATGCGGCCAGGCGTGACGCGAAGGTCAACGGAGGACAGGGCCTTCAGCCCCGCAAACGCCACCGAGACGTTCTCCGCACTCAGATGACTCATAGACCTTTCCTTCTTGTTGCCGACGGAAAGGCGCAATGCGTCCGGCCTTGCGGCCAGCCACCATGCGAACGTCTTCCCCTGTCGGTCCCGGCTGTCTCTGACGGACGGCTCGGATGCCAAAGTCACGCCGTTTCCGGCGGTCGTCTTGTCGTTGCGCGCACAAGACCTTGTCGTCCTCCGCGCACGGGCCGGCTCTAACCGGCCGATACCCTCCCTCCGGCTCCTCCGCCGGTACCGTCTGCCTGCTTTGTCAGCCGGCCAGATACTCCTCGGCCCGCGCTCGCGCGGCGTTGTTTTGCTCCCGCGCGGAAAGTGCCTCGTCCAGCGTCACCGGAACGAAGCGCGCCTGCGTGTGCGGCTGCAGCTGCGCGATGAGATCCATGTCGGCCGATATGATGACTCCCACCATCATGTAGCCGCCGCCCGACACGGCGTCGCGATGCAGCACGATGGGCTCGGTGCCGCTCGGCACCTGCACCGAGCCGTAGGGGTAGCAGGCATCGACGATGTTGGACGGGTCGGAGCCTGCGCCGAAGGGCTGCTCCCGTTCGACGAATTCCAGCGGCGTGCCGCCACGGAACCGATAGCCGATGCGGTCGGCCTCGGGCGCCACCTTCCACGTTTCCTCGAAGAACCGTTTGCCGGCGACATCCGTGATGCGGTGCCAGTAGAGGCCGGGCAGCATCCGGAGTTCCGACGGGATGGCCTGCGCGCGGCGCAGGTTGGCGGGCAGCGAGCGCCCTGCCCTGCCGGAACCCTCGCCGATGGGAAGCTCGTCGCCTGCCTTCAGCGTGCGGCCCTCATGGCCACCGAGCGCGCCCAGGATGTAGGTCGAGCGCGAGCCAAGAACGACGGGGACGTCGATGCCGCCGGAGATGGCGATGTAGCCGCGTGCACCGCCCTTGAGATAGCCGAAGGAAAGCCGGTCGCCCGCCTTCACCGCAAAGCTCTCCCAGGTCGGCCGTTCCTCGCCATTCAGCTTGGGCGGCAGTTCGCCGCCGGTCACCGCAACCACCGCATCCTGCGTGAACTCGAGCTCCGGACCCATGAAGGTGGCCTCGAGCAGCGCGGCCCCCGGCGGATTGCCGACCAGGAGGTTGGCGATGCGGGTTGCAAAGCGATCCATGCCACCGCTCTCGGGGATGCCGACGTGATAGTGGCCCGGCCGGCCGAGGTCCTGCACGGATGTGGAAAGGCCGGGCGTGATTACCTTAACGGCCATCGATGAGCTCCATCAGCTTGGCGTTGGTGCCATAGATATCGGCGTTGAAGTCCGTCAGGCTGAAGCTGCACGACCGAACCGTCGGCTGCCAGCGATTGGCTTCGATCTCCTCCAGCGTCGCGTCGTAGTCGTCGCGGCTGATTGACTTGAACTTCACGATGTCGCCGGGCTTGAACAAACACATGTCGTCGGAGAGATACCGGACCTTCATGGCCGGATCGTAGATCGGTGCCGGGGTGACGCCATACATCTGGTATCCGCCCGCGCCCCGCACCGAATAGATCGCCGCGAAGCAGCCGCCGTGGCCGATGGTCAGCTTCGGCGTGTCGGTGCGCGGCCGCAGGTATTTCGGCGCCTGGATCTGCTTCTTGCGCTCCACCATCTGGTAGAGGAACGGCAGCCCCGCGACGAAGCCGACCATGGAGACGAACCAGGGCTGGCCGGAATAGGCGGCAACAAACTCTTCGACCGTGGCGTAGCCATTGATGCGCGCAGAGTATTCTATGTCCGTGGAGTTCGGATCCTGATGACGCTCGCGAAAGCGCAGGCAGGTCTCATGCGTCCAGGGATCCTGGAAATAGACCGGCAGCTCGATGATGCGAGTCTTCAGCACCGAGTCTGACTTGGACGCCGCCTCCTCCATCGATTTTAGTTCGGTCAGAAGGTCCTGCGGCTTGATGATGTCGGGATTGAAGCGGATCTGGAAACTGGCATTGGCGGGGCAGATTTCCGTCACGCCCTTGATGCCGGCCGCGCGCACCGCGTTTGTCATCGACAGGCCGGTGAAAAAAGATGCCAGCGACATTTCCTCGGATACTTCGGCAAAGATGTGCTCGTCGCCGCCGAAGTTGAAACGTATCGACATCGGTCCCCCTTTCAATCCGCCAGCGCAGCGGCGTTTTCGGTGAGCCAGCCTTCCAGCCAGCGCGTGTGGACGTCACCGGCGCGCACCGCCGGATCGGCTGCGAGCGCCAGGAAAAGCGGTTTGGTGGTCTTCAGGCCGCCAATCTTCAATTCATTGAGCGCGCGGACGAGACGAACGATCGCCGCCTCGCGCGTCTCGGCGTGGACAATCAGCTTGGCCAGCAGCGAGTCGTAGAAGGGTGGCACCTGATAGCCCTGGTAGAGCATGGAGTCGAAACGCACGCCGGGGCCACCGGGAATGCGCAGTTCGCTCACCTGACCGGGGAATGGTGCGAAATCCCTGGATGGGTCCTCGGCGTTGATGCGGACCTCGATGGCGTGTCCCCGGACGGCGACATCTTCCTGGCGCACCCGCAGTTTTTCGCCACCCGCGATGCGCAGCATCTCGGCAACGAGGTCGATGCCGGTGATCGCCTCCGTAACGGGATGTTCGACCTGGATGCGCGTGTTCATCTCGATGAAGTAGAAGCGGTCGGCGTCCTCGTCGTAGAGGTATTCGACCGTTCCCGCGCCGGAATAGCCGACGGCCTTGGCGAGCGCGACGGCGGAGGCGCACAGTTCGCTGCGCAGCCCGTCGGACAGGGCGCGCGACGGCGCCTCTTCCCAGACCTTCTGACGTCGCCGCTGCAACGAGCACTCGCGCTCGAAGCAGTGGATGGCATTGCTGCCGTCAGCCAGCACCTGCACCTCGATATGGCGGGCCTTGCCGATCACCTTCTCCATGTAGAGCCCGCCATCACCGAACGCCGCGAGCGCTTCGGCTTCGGCCTGCGGAAAGGCCTTCTCGAATTCGGAGAGCGAATTGGCGATGCGGATGCCCCGTCCGCCACCACCCGCTGCAGCTTTGATCATCACAGGAAAACCGGTCTCGGCAAGGACGGCGCGACCGGCCTCGATGCCTGCGACCCGACCGGTCGACCCGGGCACCACCGGCACTCCGGCGGCGGCCGCAGCGGTGCGGGCCGAGACCTTGTCGCCCATGAGCCTGATCGCGGCGCCTGATGGGCCGACAAAGACCAGTCCGGCAGCCGTGACTGCGTCCGAAAATTCGGCGTTCTCGGCCAGGAAACCATAGCCGGGATGGACGCTGTCGCAGCCCGTGTCGTGCGCCGCCCTCAGCAAGGCTTCCACATTGAGATAGGACTTTTTGGCGGCTGGCGGTCCGATATTGATGGCTTCATCGGCAAGCTGGACGTGCAGCGACTCCGCATCGGCTGCGGAATGGACTGCCACGGTGGCTATTCCCAGATCCTGGGCGGCCCGGATGATCCTGACCGCGATCTCGCCACGGTTGGCAACCAGAAGCCGTTTCAGCATCAGTCCATATC
>LNFM01003876.1_pt1 | contig 28602 bp, 34 predicted proteins | sample 596031 | NCBI WGS metagenome assembly LNFM01 (sample SAMN04254537, study PRJNA301005) | activated carbon metagenome | isolation source: dual media filters at the Ann Arbor, Michigan drinking water treatment plant | place: USA: Ann Arbor
GCCTCCAGCTCCCATGCCGGAGAGTGATGAATCACATCCGCAGCCCGTGCCGGAACCCCCAAAATGATTCCGTCCGAGGTGAAGAGGCTCTAGGTTGCGAGGGGCAACGCCCCTCAACCCCTCACCGCCGCCACCCCAGGGGCACATGCTTGAACGGCAGGCCCGCCAGGTCCAGCGCCGCCGGTCCCGGCACATCGCATTCCACAATCGCGCTGCATCGGCTGGCGAAGGCCGCGCGGAAATGGTTCTTCGCCTTGTTCACCAGCAGCCGCACGGCGCCGAGGTCGATGCCATGCAGCGCGAAGAAGGCCGGGTCCACCGCCGCCTCCTTCCGGCTGGTCAGCACCACCCGCAGCTTGCCGGCGCGCAGCAGCGCTGTCGGGCCGAGATCCACCGGCGCGCCATGCTCCATCGGGCCGGTGTTGAGGAAGCGGCCATGGGCCAGCGCCTCCACCACGCCCGCGAAGGGCACGGGCGGGCCGAATTGCGGGGTGGTGCGGCCGCCCAGGGCGCGCGTGAAGGCGCCGCCCACCCCGGCGATGCGGGCGGCGGCAACCCCTTCGGGATCATGCAGGAAGCAGAACAGCGTCTCCACCTCGGGCGGCGCCTCCAGCAGCAGGCGCAGCAGCCCGGGCGTATCGGCGACGCCTCCGGAAAGCGGGTTGTCCGCGGGGTCGAGCAACGCGACCATGCCGGGGGGTGCGGCCAGCGCCGTGGCCAGGGCCTCCGCGGGGGAAGGGAGGGTGACGGCGAAGCGCTCGCGCCGCGCCTCGATGCTGCCGATGAGCTGCCGCGCCAGCGCCCGCGCCGAGGCATGCTCGGTCGCCCAGACCATGGCGGAGGGGCCGGCATGCGGGCTGTCCCCCCAGGCGAAGCCGCCGAAGAGCGAGGCATCCAGGATGGGCCCGCGTTCCGCCGCCAGGGCCTCGGCCCAGACCTCGGCCATGGGGCCTTCGGCGTCGCGCATGTGAAAGCTGTGCAGCACGGCGGGCAGCTTCATCAGCGAGCCGTGATTGGCCTCGCCCCTCATGGCGCGCTCCAGCAGGCGCAGCGCGCGCTGCGCCGTCTGAGCCATGTCCACATGCGGATAGGTCCGATAGACCGAGGCGCCGTCCAGCAGCCCGATCAACTGCGGCGAGACATTGCCGTGGAAATCGAAGCTGGCGACCAGCTTTGTCCGCGGCCCGATGATGGCCCGCACCCGCCGCAGGATGGTGAGGTCCGCCTCGGGGTCGCTCTCGGTCACGCAGGCGCCGTGCAGCGAGAGATAGACGCCATCCCAGCGGCTGCGCGACAGCCCTTCCTCCACCTCGCTCATCCAGGCGTCGAAGGCCAGGTCGCTCATCGGCCCGCCGGGCTGGGCGGCGGCGCAGCGCAGCATGGCCAATTGCCAGTCCGGCCGCTCCGCCGCGAAAGCGGCCAGGGCGCCGAGTTCCGTGGCCGTGCCGGCATAGCGCGAGAGCGCCTCAGGCCCCGAAAGCCATTCGCGCCCCTGGAAGGCGGCGAGCGGCGTGGGCTCGGGGGCGAAGCTGTTGCCTTCGAACCAGAGTCGGGCGGCGGCGATCTGGGGCATCTTGTCCTTGGCGTCCGTCGTGGAATGTCCTCTCATCGCGCTGAAACCACGAAGGATCAACCAAGATGATGCGCCGTTCCCTGCTGGCCTCCCCTGCCGTCTTCGGTCTCGCGGGCGGGGTTTCGGCCCAGGCCGCGTCTTTGGCCATCCATACGGCCGGGCAGGGCAGCCCCTTCGTCACCTATGGCCAGGCCATCGCGGCCCTGCTGGGGCGCAACGGTGTCACGGCCACGGTGGAGGCCAGCACCGGCTCGCTGCAAAATCTCACGGCCGTCGAGGACAATCCGAACGCCCTGGGCACGGCGTTCCTGGGCTCGGCCTGGGATGCGGTGCAGGGCACGCCGGCGGCGGGCGGGCGCAAGCATGTCAACGTCCGCGCTCTCTGGCCCATGTACGAGACCAGCTTCCAGATCGCCGCGCTGACCACGAGCGGCCTGACGCAGTTCAGCCAGCTCAACGGCAAGCGCGTCGGCGCCGGCCCGGCGCGCGGCCCGGCCGAAACCTTCCTGGTTGCGGCGGCCGAAGCGGCGGGCCTCCGCATCGAGATCGTCAGCGGCAGCCCGGCCGAGATGAGCGAGGGGCTGCTGGGCGGCCGGATGGATGCGCTCTGGCAGGGCGCCATCGTGCCCATCCCGTCCATCCTCGCCGCCCTGGCGCGGGCGCCCGGCGTGGTCTTCGGCCCGGGGGCGGAGGTGGTGGGGCGCGTCACCCAGCGCCTGCCCATGCTGGCGCCGACCACGCTGCCGCCCGGCACCTATCCCGGCCAGACGGCGCCGATCGAGAGCTTCGCCGCCTGGAACTTCATCGTGGCCAACCGCGCACTGCCGGAGGCCGTGGCCTATGCCATCACCCGCGCCGTGCTCAGCGTGGGCAATCCGGCGCGCGATATCGGCGCCGTGGCGGCCGCGAGCACCTCAGCCAATGCCGTGCACAACCGCGTGCTGCCCTTCCACCCCGGCGTCCTGCGCTTCTACCGCGAGGCCGGGGTTCCCCTGGCCGCGCCGGTGGATTGACCGGCCAGGCTCGGCACGGCCTGGCCTGAGCGCACCGCATCGGGCGCTGCCAGCATGGTGGCGCCGGGGCGCGGCGTGCTGGGGGCGGCCACGGGCGCTGCGGCCGGGGCCCGGGCGGCAGGGGCCGTGGGTGCGGCGGCCGGCACCGCCGGGCGGGGTGCGGGGGCCGGTGCGGCGGTGGGCACCACGGGGCGCGGTGGGGGCGTGGGGGCAGGCGGCGCCGCCACGGCGCGGCCCGTGCCGGTGAAGTTCTGCCTCTGGCGCTGCTGGCGCTGGGCGCGCTCCACGCGATCGCGCGACGTGCCGACCGGCGCGGCGGAGAGGTTGGTGGGCGTGTCGCGGTCCTGCGCGAAGGACCGCGGCTGGCCGGCCACCACGCCAGGAGGGACCGCCTGCGCCCGGGCATCGCCCAGGCAGGCCATCATGGCTAGTGCAAAAAATGCGACAATCTTCATCTGGCAGCCTCCAGCGCGGGATATAAACACCCAGGCCAGGGCAGTTCCAGTCTTAACTTTGGCGCAAACTGATGAAAAAAGCGCCGAATGCAGAAGTTCCGGGGGCGGATGCTCGCAAAAGGGCCTCCGGCGGCTGGGGCCATTGGCCCCAGACCCCTTGAGTTTTCAGGGATTTTCCGCCGCCTTCAGACGCTTTGCAGCAATCCTGCGAACAGCTTGGCACGGGGCGCCATGCTGCTGACGATCACATGCTCCTCCAGCGTATGGGCCTGGGCGCCGATGATGCCGAGGCCGTCCAGCGTCGGAATGCCCATCGCCCCCGTGAAATTGCCATCCGAGCCGCCGCCCGAGGATTGATGCGGCAGCGCGAAGCCCAGGCGCTTGGCAATACCCTCCGCCGTGGCGTGCAGGGCCATCACCTTCGCATCCGGCTCCCAGACCGGGCGCGTCACGCCGCGCCGCACCTCCAGCGACACGTCATTCCCGGTCGCCTTGCGGTTCAGCATGATCTCGACGGCGGCATCCAGATCCTCCTGCCGCTTGGCCATGGAGAGCGCCTCGGCGTCGCAATAGGTGGCCACGCAATTCACCCATTGCCCGGCATGGATCACGCCGACTGAGAAGGTGCAGGCCTCGGTCGTCATCTCCTCGATGGCGATGACCTGCTTGCACATCTCGCGAATGGCGCTGCGGCCCTCGCCCAGACGGGCGCCGGCATGGGAGGGCTTGCCGGTGGTGCGCAGGTTGAAGCGCGCGATGGCGTAGCGGCCGGTCACCACACCGCCATCGGGGCGCGCAGGCTCGGGCACCAGCACGACCGAATGGCGCGCGGCCTCGGCCTCGATCAGGTCCCGCGTGGAAGGGCTGCCCACTTCCTCATCGGGCGTCAGCAGGACGGTCACGGGCTTGGAGGTCGCGATGCCGGCCATGGCCAACTGGCGGATCGCCTCGATCGCCAGGTAGGTGCCGCCCTTCATGTCCTGGATGCCGGGGCCGAAGGCCTTGTCGCCCTCGCGCTTGAAGGGCAGGCCATTCGCCAGCGTGCCGATGGGGTGCACCGTATCCAGATGCGCCATCACGAGGATGCCGGGCTCGTTGGACGTGTGGGGGAAGCGGGCGCGCACGCAATCGCCGAAGCCCATCCGGCCGGGAATCGTCTCGACGGTGGCACCCATCAGCGCGAGGTGCCGCGCGGCCAGCGCCATCATGCGGTTCACGGCGGCGGCGTCATGCGTCGGGCTTTCGCACTCCACCCAGGTGCGGAGGCCGGCGAGCATCGCCTCATTGTCGAAGGGCAGGTCGAGCTTGGCTTCCATGGAAGTCCCTTTTCGTGTCGCATGGCGTCATCGCCGTGAAGGAACACAGGATGCGTCTGCTCGTCGCCAATGCCAACACCACCGAGGCCATCACGGCGATGTGCGCCGAAGCCGCGCGCGCCGCCGCCAGCCCGGGCACCGAGATCATCGCCGCCACGCCGCGCTTCGGCCCTGAGGTAATCAGCAGCCGGGCCGAGAACATCATCGCGGGCCATGCCCTGCTGGCCCTTCTGGCCGAGCATGCGGGCCAGGTCGATGGCGTGGTGCTGGCGGTCAGCCATGACACGGCGCTGGAAGCCGCGCGCCAGCTCATGCCCTGCCCGGTGGTGGGCATGACCGAGGCCGCCTGCTTCACCGCCTGCCTGGTGGGCGGGCGCTTCGGCCTGGTCACCTTCGGCGGCGTCGAGACCTATCGCGAGCGGATCGCGCAGCATGGCCTGGCCTCGCGCCTCGCCGCGCTGATCGGCGTGGATGCGACGCCGCAGGAAAGCGTGCGCGACCCGGACGGCGTCCAGCGCAAGGTGATGGCGGGCATCGCGCGTGCCGTGGCGGAAGGGGCGGAGAGCGTGATCCTCGGCGGCGCGGCACTGGCCGGCTACGCCGCGCGGATGCAGGCCGAGGCGCCCGTGCCGCTGCTGGACGGCATGGCCTGCGGCGTGAAGCTGGCCGAGATGCTGGTCACGCTGAAGCTGCCCAAGCCCAGCGCTGGCAGCTTTGCCCCGCCACGCGGTCGGAACAGCATCGGCCTCTCACCGGAATTGGCGGCGATGCTCAGCGCCCCAGCCGCGTCAGCCTGAGATTCACAAGTCCCGCCACCACCACCAGGGCGCCGCCCATCACCGTGGTCCAGGGCAGCGGCTCGGCGAAGACCAACACGCCCAGCGCCGCGGCAAAGACCAGCTGGAGATAGGCCAGCGGCTGCAACCGGCTGGCCTCCGCCATGTCCAGCGCGCGGATCAGGAAGTAATGGCCGAGCGTGCCGGAGATGCAGAGCAGCCCCATCCAGCCCCAATCGGCGAAGGCGATGGGCGTCCAGACCCAGGGCGTCAGCAGCGTGACCGCCACGGCGCCGGCCAGGCCCGTGTAGAAGAAGCTGGTATCCGGCGGGTCATCCCGCGCGACAAGCCGCGTGATCAGCCCATAGGCCGCGAAATTGAGTGCCGCGACCAGCACCAGCAGCGCGGCGGGGGTGAACATCCCCGGGCCCGGCCGCAGGATGAGCAGCACGCCGAGCGCGCCGACCAGGATGGTGAGCCAGCGCATCAGCGTCACGCGCTCGCCCAGCACGGGTCCGGCCAGCGCGGTGATGATCAGCGGGTAGCAGGCGAAGATGGCATGCGTCTCGACCAGGCCCAGCAGCTTGAAGGCGTTCACGATCATCCAGACCTGCACCACCAGCATCACGCCGCGCAGGCATTGCACCACGGGCCGCTTGCTGCGGATGACGCGGCCGAGACCGCCCGGCGCGCGGGCCGCGCGCAGCACCACGAAGCCCGCGAAGAACCAGTAGCGGATCAGCAGGATGCCCAGCACCGAATAGATCTCGGCCAGGTAGCGCGAGATGGCGTCCTGGCAGCCGAAGACGAACATGGCCGCCACCATCAGCAGCAGGCCCTTGCGATTGTCCTGGGCCAAGGAGGGGGCCAGCGCGCTTACTCCGCGGCCATTCGGGCCGCGTCAACTTCCACCTGCTTTTCGTCATAGGCGCAGAGATCGCCATAAAGCCGCGGCATGTCCTCGGCGAAGAGGTTGCGCGTGATGCCGGCGGCCACGCGTGGCGCCGAGATGGCCATGGCGTTGATGGAGCTGCCGGCCGGGCCGAAGCTCATCGTCGTGCCGATGCCGAACAGGTGGATGCCGGAAATCCAGGGCGTCTCGCCCGGGCGCTTCTCCACGAAGGCGCTGTCGGCGTTGAGATAAGGGTAGCAGGCCAGGCGCGGATTGGCTTCCTGTGGGGGCGGTGTGTAACGATCCCCCCAGGTGGCGATGTTGTCGGCGCAATGGGCGAGTTCCGGGCGCGCGGCGGCATCCATCCGCACGCCGGTGCCGGTGATGCAGTAATCCGCCGTGAACTCCCCGCGCGGGGTGGTCAGCACCACGCGGTCGCCTGCCATGCGCGCCGCCTGCCACTCGCCCTCGGTGTGCAGGCGGAAATTCGGGAAGCGGATCACGCGGTCATAATGATCCTGCGCGAAGCCCTCGCGCATGCCCAGCACATGGGACATGAAGCGCCAGCGCCATTCATCGCTCATCTCGCCCATGTGGCGCAGGAAGCCGGCGAAGGTCAGCCAGCGATAGGGCTGCACCACCATGAGCTCGGCCCGGCGGCAGAAGATGTGCACCTCGGCCGCGCCCGCCTCCAGCGCGACGGCGGCATTGTCGAAGGCCGAGGCGCCGGCGCCCAGCACCGCCACCACCTTGCCGCGCAGGGCGGCGAAATCGATCATCTCATTGGTATGTGCGCGGAATTCGCGCGGGAGGGCCGCGATATGCTGCGGCATCCACCAGGCGCCGATCCCCTCCTGCCCCGTGGCCAGCAGGACCTTGCGGGCATGCATCGGGCCTTCGCTGGTCTCGATGCGAAAGGCGGGCAGGCCGTCATCCGTGGTGGCGGGCGTGACGGCGCCGGCCTCCACGCCATTGCGCACCGGCACGCCGGTGACGCGGCGGAACCACAGCAGGTAGTCGTTCCAGGATTCCTTCGGGATCCAGCGCATCGCCTCCCAATGCGCCGTGCCGAAGCTCGCCTCATGCCAGGATTGGTAGGTGAGGCTGGGCAGGCGGAGGTCCGGGCCGGTCATGTCCTTCAGGCTGCGCAGCGCGCGCATGCGGCCATAGGTGGTCCAGGGCCCCTCGCGCCCGTAATCCGCGCGGTCGAGGACCAGGATATTGTCCACCCTGTCCCGCTTCAGCGCATGCGCCACGGCCACGCCGCATTGCCCGCCGCCGATAACCAGCACATCGAGCGCCGGCGCACCGCCCACCGTCTTCGGCACCAGCCAGGGCGCCCTGGGGTGGCCGGTCAGGTCCAGGTCACGCGCCACATCGGCTTCGAGTTCGGCAAGGGTGCGGGGTGCGGGCATGGGCAAAGCCTAGGCAGCGGAGAGGCGGCGCGCAACGCGATTGCTGCACTGCGGCGCGATATGGCAATGTTCGCGCCATGGCCAAGAGCATGATGCTGCCGGACTCTGCCGAACCGCGCGCCTTCTGGCGTCGCTGGGAGCTGCCCACCTGGGGCGTGGCCGTGGCGATCTACGCCAGCTGGGCCACGCTGCTGATTTGGCACGAAGCCGTGCCCTGGCCGATCGAGGCGCTGCTGGCCGCCTATATCCTCGCCTGGCATTTCTCGCTCCAGCATGAGGCGATCCATGGCTGGCGCAGCCTGCCCGGCTGGCTGCGCACCGCCATCGTCTGGCCGCCCATTGGCGGCTGGTGGCCCTTCGAGCTCTACAAGCGCAGCCACAGCAAGCACCACCGCAACACCCACCTCACCTACCCCGGCGAGGACACGGAGACGCAGTACCACAAGCGCGAGGATTGGAGCGGCTATACGCCGGCCTTCCGCGCGGTGCTGCTGTTCAACCAGACGCTGCTTGGGCGCCTCACCGTCGGGCCCATCCTGCGGCTGCGCAAGCTGGTGCTGGTGGAGAGCGGCAAGCTGAAGCAGGGCGATTTCTCGGATGTGCCGATCTGGCTGGGCTTTTTCGTCGGGCTGGCCGCCGTGCTCTGGTTCGTCACGCAGGTGGCCCACATGCCCATCTGGCATTACTACCTGGTGTGGGTGCTGCCGGGCATTTCACTCGGTCTGCTGCGCGCCTTCATCGAGCATCGCTGGGGCGAGAAACCGGGCGAGCGCACCGCCTCGGTCGAAAGCAACTGGGTCTTTGGGCTGCTCTTCCTGTGGAACAACCTGCACATCGTGCACCACCTCTACCCCACCCTCTCCTGGTTCGAGATTCCGGGATTCTGGAAGCGCAACCGCGAAAAGCTGCTGGCCCATAACGGGCATTTCGTGTTTCGCGGCTATTTCCAGATCGCCCGGCGCTGGCTGGTGAAGCCGGTCTTCGTGCCCATCCATCCCGCGCGTTAAGCCTTTATTTTGCTTGAATGACAGGCCGCGTGATGCCAAGTGCGGGGCGATGATCGAACTCCGCCCCTCACGCCGCCGCAAGGCCATTGGCATTGGCTGCCTGTGCCTCGGGCCGGTTGGACTGATCCTGCCCATCCTGCCGGGCTTCATCTTTGTGGGCCTCGGCACCTTCATCCTGCGCGACCAGTATGTCTGGGCCTATCGCGGCGTCAGCGTGATTGACCGCCGCTGGCCGCACCTGCTTCCCGGCATCGAGGCCCGTGAGGAAAAGGCGATGGCCTGGGGCGACCGGCAGATCGACCGCGTGCGGGGCGTCTTCCGCCGCGGCTGAGCGGCGCCCTACCCCCCATAGCCCAGCAGGAGCCGCGGCAGCGTGAGCGAGACGGCCGGCCAATAGGTGGTGAGCGCCAGCGCCACCAGGATGGCGCCCCAGAAGGGCCAGATGGTGCGCATCACCTCCTCGATGCGGATCTGGCCGATGGCACAGCCGACAAACAGCACCGCCCCCACCGGCGGCGTGGTCAGCCCCAGCCCCAGATTCATCATCATCACCATGCCGAACTGCACCGGGTCCATGCCGATCGCCACCACCACCGGCAGGAAAATCGGCGTCGTGATCAGGATCAGCGCCGCCATGTCCATGACGCAGCCCATGAGCAGCAGACAGAGATTGATCAGCAGCAGGATCACGATGGGATTGCCGCTGATGGCGAGCATGCCGTCCGTCAGCAATTCCGGCAGGCGGTACATGGCCAGCAGCCAGGCAAAGGCGGTGGCGGTGCCGACCAGCAGGAACACCACCGCCGTGGTGCGCACGCTGGTGCGCACGGCGAGGACGAAACTCTCCCAGGGCAGCGCGCGATAGACCAGCAGCGTCACCAGCAGCGCCCAGATGGCGCCGAAGGCAGCCGACTCCGTGACGGTGAAGACGCCGGAGAGCACGCCGCCCAGGATGATGACGGCCGTGAGCAGCCCCGGCAGCGCATCCACGAAGGCCCAGAGCAGATGCCGGAACCCCTTCCAGCCATCGGCCGGATAGCCCCGCCGCACCGCCATCACATAAGCCGCAAGCGCCAGCAGCAGGCACATCATGATGCCCGGCACGATGCCCGCGATGAACAGCGCCGAGACGGAAATCCCGCCGCCCGCCGCCAGCGAATAGAGGATCATGTTGTGGCTGGGCGGGATGAGGATGCCCGCGATGCTGCTCGTCACCGTCAGCGAGACGGCATAATCCACGCCATAGCCCTTGGCCTTCATGGCCGGGATCAGGATGGTGCCGGTCGCCGAGGTATCGGCCACGGCCGAGCCCGAAATGCCGCCGAACAGCATCGAGGTGGAGACATCCACCATGCCGAGGCCGCCCCGCATCCAGCCGACGGCCGCCGAGGCCAGCCCCACCAGCCGCCGCGCGATGCCGCCATGCAGCATGATCTCGCCCGCGAAGATGAAGAAGGGGATCGCCAGCAGCGAGAAGATGCTCATGCCCGACGCCATCTGCTGGAAGGCGACGGCGGGGTTCAGCCCTTCGTAGAGAAAGCCCGCGACCGCCGCGATGCCGAGGCAGAAGGCCACCGGAACGCCGGCCATGAGGCCCACCGCGAAGACGGCGAAGATCAGGAAAAGCCCGGGTTCCACGTGCGCTACTCCAAGAAGGCGGCGGCGATGCCGCGCTTTTCGGGCGCCTCGGGCGAGAAGATGTCGAGCAGCACCTGTTCGATGGCGAAGAGCACCATCAACAGGCCGCCCGCCACCATCGGCGCATAGGTCCAGCCCTGGCTGATGCCGAGCAGCGGGATCTTGAAGGGGCCCACCATCTCGACCAGCTCCCAGGACCACCAGGCCATGCCAGCGCCGAAGAGGCCCATCAGCACGTCGCAGCCCAGCGCCACCCAGCGCTGGCTGCGCTCCGGCAGCGCCTCGCGCACGCCCAGCACCGAGAGGTGGAAGCGCTCGCGCACGCCCACGGCCGCGACCGGCATGGCGATGGAGAGGATGGCCAGTGTCGCGACGCGCTCGATCCAGGTCGGCGTGTCGTTCAGCACGTAGCGGCCGAAGACCAGCCAGCCCATCATGCCCACCAGCACCACCAGCGCGATGCCGGCCACCGCGATGGTCACCCAGGACAGCGCGCCCAGCGCCCGCGAAAACAGCGCGAGCGCGGGCGGAAGCGGCCGGCTCACCGCAATTCGCGGATGCTGCGGACCAGGCCGCTCAGCGCAGGGGTCGCCGCGTATTTCGCGTAGACCGGCTCCATCAGCGCAGCCCAGGGGGCGCGGTCATTGATCTCGATGACCGTCACGCCCGCCGCCACCACGCGCTGGCGGCTGACCTGCTCACGCTCGGCCCAGAGGCGGCGCTGCAGGGCGGCCGATTCCAGCGCGGCCGTGCGCATCATCGTGCGGTCCGCCTCGCTCATCCGCTGCCAGCGCTGGCGGGAGACGGCCAGCACCTCCGGCACGTTGGAATGCTCGGTGGTGGAGTAGAAGCGCGCCACCTCGAAATGGCGGGTGCTTTCGTAGGAGGGCCAGTTGTTCTCTGCGCCGTCGATCACGCCGGATTGCAGGCTGGTGAAGACCTCGCCGAAGGGCAGCGGCGTGGGGTTGGCGCCCAAGGCCCGCATCAGGTCGATCCAGAGGTCGGAGGTCTGCACGCGGATTTTCATGCCGCGCAGGTCAGCGGGCGCCCGCACCGGCCGCGTGGTGTAGAGGCTGCGGGCACCCGCGTCATACCAGGCGAGCGCGATGATGCCGATCGCCTCCAGCTCCCGCGCGATCGCCTCGCCCGCCACGCCATCGATGGCGCGCTGCATGTGCGCCACGTCGCGGAACAGGAAGGGCAGCGTGACCACGTTGGTCGAGGCCGCCAGGTTGTTGAAGGGCGAGAGGTTGAAATTGGCGAAATCAATGGTGCCCAGGCGCATCTGCTGGATGGCCTCATCCTGCTGGCCGAGCTGCGCCGAGTGGAAGGTGCGCATGCGGATGCGGTTGTTGCTGCGCTCCCCCACCATGCGGGTGAAGGCATCCATGGCCTGGCCGTTCGGGTAATCGGCGGCGTGGATGTTCCAGCCGCGCCATTCCTGCCCCGTGGCAGGCAAGGCGGCGGGAAGGGCGGCGAGCACGAGCATCGCGCAGGCGGTCAACAAGCGTCGGGCTGACATGGACTTCTCCTCAAACCGGGTGCTGGCGCACCTCTCATGGGTAAACTGCAATAGCAGTTGGGGAGCTTGGCGCAGTCCGGGGGCGCGCGTCAACGCGGCTTTTTGGCCCCCGCCGCCAGCACCCCATTGGTCACCAGCGAGCGCAGGACATGCTGGCGCATCCGCGCCTCGGCCAGCGCCGCGTCGCGCCGCCTGAAGGCGACGACGATGCCGCGATGCTCAGCGAGGGATTTTGGCAGGTCGCGCGGGGTGCTGCCCACGGCGCGGTGCTGGCCGCGGTGGTCATAGGCCCGCAGCGAGGCGAGGGACCGGGCCAGGAAGGCATTGCCCGCCGCTGCATGGATCAGCGCGTGGAATTCCTCATTCGCCGCATCCAGCGCGGCGGTGTCGGCCGCCGCCGTCCCTTCGGCCATGCGGCGCAGCAGCGCGGCCAGGGCCGCAAGGCCCGCGGCGTCCAGCCGTTCGGCCGCCAGCGCGGCGGCCACGCCCTCAAGCGCGGCGCGGATGCGGCCGAGTTCGGCGAGCTGCCCGGGCCCCAGCTCGGCCACCACCGTCCCGCTGCGCGGCAGGGTGAGGACCAGCCCCTCGCGCTCCAGCCGGCGCAGCGCCTCGCGCACTGGCTGGGCGGAGATGCCGAAGGCGGCGGCCAGGCCGCGCTCGGAAATCTTGCGGCCCGGCGGCAGCGCGCCCTGGATGATGGCGTCCCGCAGGCGGCGAAAGGCCTGCTCGCCGAGCGAGAGCCCCTCCACCTCGGCGAGTGGCGCTTCCCAGGCACGACCAGGCGGGCGACCAGGCGGCTGAGCAGAAGGGCGGGGCTGCATGGCGTCAGTGATAGCGAGGGGGTGGGCCGGGTGAAAGTCTCAGCCGCCGCGCCGCGCCAACTCGGCCCCAAGGTTGGCCCCGAGGTTGGCCCACAGCCCGGCCGGGCAGGCGCCGGAACTGGCCACTGCCAGGCCGAAGAGCGCGGGGCGTGGCCCGAGGCCGAGCCCCCCGGCCAGATGGCCGGAAAGTTGCCGCCAGCGCCCGCGCTCCGGCGGCGTCGGGCTGAAGGCGTTGCCATCCAGGAAACGCGCGCGCTCGCCCCAGGCCTCGCGCAGCACGTCGATATATGGGCCCCCGGGGGGAAGCAGCGCCACTTCCAGCCGGCAGGCGCCGCGCTGGAAGCCCTGCGCGGCAAAGGAACCGTCGGCCAGCAGCGCGGCTTCGCCCAAAGGCTGCCAGCCGGCCTCGGCGAGGCTCCGGGCCAGGCTGCCGGAGGCCTCGGCCTGCGGCCCCAGGGGCTGGGTGCGCGCGCGGTCGAGCCTCAGGGCGAAGCCCAGCGCCAGCACCAGGGCAAGGATCCACGGGAGCGACCTAGGCATCGGCACTCGCTTGCAGCACGGCCACGCAGAGCAGGCCGAAAAGATTGGTGCCCAGCACGCCATGCCCCCAGCCATAGGCCAGCGGCGACCAGGTCAGCAGCATCAGCCGCAGCAGGTTCAGCACGACCAGGATCACCACGAGCGCAAGAAGGGGGCGCAAAAGGGGCCGGCCCGCGCCCTCGGCCCGGCGCATCACCAGCAGCGCCAGCACCGCCGGCGGCAGGAAATGCGCGATGGAGCAGCCGGCCAGCACGGCGATGCCATGGCCATCCGGCATGCGCAGCACCGCCCCGGCCAGGGTCAGCCCCGGCTCCAACCCGGAGAGAAGGGCATGGGTGGCCCAGGCCTCCAGATGGGTCAGCGCGCTCAAGGCCTCCTGGCCCAGGGCGCCGCCCAGCGGGATGGCGCCAAGCCCCGCCATGCCGATCGCGCCCCAGCGTGCCGCGCCGCGGCTGTACCAGGCGACGGCCGTGCCCATCAGCACCAGCGCGAGCGCGGCGACGAGGGTGGAGGGCAAAAGAAGCAGGCCGGCGCAGAGCGCCCCGGCCCAGGATGGCGCATGGAGGTCGCCCGCTTGCGCGCCGCGCCGCAGGGCCTCCAGCGAGGCCAGGAGGGCCATGAGGTCCAGCGGGCCCAGCCCGTTCAGGGCCAGCAGGGCGGCCGGTCCCGACTCACGCAGGGCCAGCGCCAGCGGGCCGAGCTGCAGGCTCAGCCAGGCAGCCAGCAGAAGGGCCAGGGCGAGCCCCGCCTCTCGCCCCAGGCCAGGCTCGGGGATTCGCAGCCAGCGAGGCAATGCGCGAGAGGCGGTGGCCATCAGCCGGCGGCCTTGGCGCGCCGCCGGCGCCACAGGCCAAGCAGGCCGAGCAGCAGCGGGGAGCCCGCCACCGGCGCGGCATTCACCGGCACGCTGACGGTCTGCGGCCCGGTCTGCGGGCCGAGCTTCGCGAGGTCGGTGGGCGTGATCGCCTGGGTCTGCGTGGAGTAGGCGATCATGTTGAACTCGAAAGCGGGCAAGCTGCTGCTGAAGACCACGCGGTTGAAACCTGTGTCGCCATTGAAGTTGAAATTGGCGAAATAGGTCCCCGTCGCCGCCTGGCTGCCATTCGGGTTGAGCGTCACGTCGCGCCCGCTCACGGAATCCACGAGCCGGCTGCCATTGTAGAAGGACAGCGTGTTGTAGCTGTCCACCGAGCCCCACATGATGCCGAAATACTGCTGGTTCTGGGCGTAGTTGATGGTGATCGCACCGCCCGGCTGGGTGGCGAAGTAATTGCGGCTCTCGATCCCCGTCGGCGTCCAGGGCGCGGCGGTGATGCCCGCCACATTGCCCATGTAGATGCCGGAGGTGCCGGAATAGCTGATCGAGCCCGCACTGGAATCACTCCCGAAGCGCACCGTCTCCTGGCTCACCAGTCCCGGCCGATCACCGGCGCCGAGGTCCAGCAGGTTCACCGTGCCGGATTGCGCGACGCTGGTGAGGCTGGTGGACATGGTGACATTGTCATTCGCCACGGCCTGCCGGGTCAGGCCCAACTGGCCGGCCAGGACGCATGGCGCAAGCGCCAGCCCCCAGCTCCATTTGCGTTGCATGTGTCAGGCCTTTCCCGAAGTGATGCCCCCATGATTGGGGGCTCCGCGCAGGGGAAGGGGCAAGGCCCATGCCGTCGCTGCCTGCGAATCTCAGCGCAGGCTGCGCAGGCTCCGCTCCGCCTGGCGGCGCAGGGCGATGAGGATGGGCTGCACCACGGTGCCCTGGGTAAAGGCGCTGCCCCATTCGCTGCTGTCCACACCCAGCACGAGAAGGTTGGGCCGCAGCTGCGCCACACAGGCCGGCGGCTGGGAGACCGGGCCGCCCACCGCCGCCGGCTGGCAGGCCGGCAGGCCCTGGAGCAATTGCCAGGCCTGGTCGGTCGCCACGATGGCGCGGTTCAGCTCATCCAGCTCATAGGTGGCGGTGGGTGCGCCGAGCCGCATCACCCGGATTTCCGCGCCGATTTCGATGCGCAGGCTGCGCAGGTCGGGCCGCGTGAGCCCGGCATCGAGCGTCTCGATCAGCCGCGCCACGCTGAGGCGCAGCTCCGGCACGCCGGCCTGGGCCGGGGCGAAGGGAAGGGTGAGGGCCAGGCCCAGCAGAAGGGCGCGGGTGGCTTGGGCGATCATGATCATCTCCGATCCAGTTCCCCATCGCGGGGTGTTGCACCGGCCTGCCGCCGCTTGCCGCCAGCCTCACGACCGGCATCCCGCGACAGGCCGAGAGAATGGCGGGGTATCAGCAAGGAACGGGCCACGGACGCATCCGTGCGGTGCCGGAGCACCACCAATCCACTTGCATTGTATACAGCGATGCATAATGCTTGCTGCGCATGTCGGCCACCAAGCTCCCTCCCGAAGCGCCGCGCGCCAGCGCCGTGGACGTCGCCTATGAGGCGCTGCGGGGCATGCTGCTGCTGTATGAGCTGCGCCCCGGCGAGCGGTTGAACGAGGTTCACCTGGCCGAACGCCTCGGCCTTTCCCGCACGCCCTTGCGTGAGGCGTTGAACCGCCTGGCGGCCGAGCGCCTGCTGGTGGCCCGCGGCGGCCAGGGCTTCTTCGTGCGCGACCTCGACCTGCGCGAGGCGATGGACCTTTACGAATTGCGCGAGGCGCTGGAAGCCACCGCCTTCCGCCTGGCCTGCGAGCGCGCGACGCCCAGCGCCGTGGCGGCGCTGGGCCGTTCCTGGCGCGCGCGGCATCGCCAATTGGCCCGCGCGCAGGACCGTGCCGCGATGGTGGCGGAGGATGTGCGCTTCCATGAATCGCTCTGCGCCCTCGCCGCCAATGCCGAGCTGCTGCGTGCGCTGAACGAGGTGAATGCGCGCACCACCTTCATCCGCTGGGCCTATGCTACCGGCCCCCGCCCCGAGCTGAACCTGGACGAGCATGACGCGCTGCTGGAAGCGCTGGTGGCGCGTGATGCCGCGGCCGGCGCCGAGATCCTGAAGCGCCATATCGGCCGCCGCGCTGAGGCCTTGACCACCTTGCTGGCGCCCGCGCGCGCCTTTCCGATCACCCCCCGCAGGAGGACTCCCTGATGCCCGATACCCCCATGCCGATGGCCCCGCTCGTGGTCGTCCAGCCCGACGACGCGCGCTCCTTCTGGCAGCCCGTGCCGGCCAATGGCTTCGTGCGCTGCATGCTCGCCTCCAACGAAATCGGCGGCGAGACGCCCTTCTCCATGGGCACGCAGTTGGTGGATGCCGGCTGCTTCGTGCGCGAACATGTGCACCCCGACAATGAGGAAGTGATCTTCGTGCTGGAAGGCGGCGGCGAGGCGCTGCTCGACGGCAAGGACAAGGTGCCGATGGTGAAGGGCACCTGCATCTACATCGGCAAGGGCCGCGCGCATCGCTTCCAGGCGAGCGACGATGCGCCGATGACCTTCATGTGGCTGATGATGCCCGGCGGCCTTGAGACCTTCTTCGCCCGCATCGGCCGCGAGCGGAAGCCGGCCGACCCACAGCCGCCGAATTTCCCGCGCCCCGTGGATGTCCTGCAGATCGAGGCCGAGACGGTCTTCGGCACCTTGCCGCCGAAAGCCTGACCGCATGATCGTCGAGGAGCGGGACTACCGCATGAAGCCCGGCAAGCTCGGGCTGTTCGTCGCCACCTATGAGAAGCACGGGCTGCCCTTGCAGGTGAAGTATCTGGGCAAGTTCCTGGGCTATTTCACGACAGAGATCGGCGAGTTGAACCACGTCGTCGCCCTCTGGGGCTATGAGGGGCTGGATGACCGCGCGCGCCGCCGTGCCGCCATGCTGGCCGACCCGCAATGGCAGGAGTATCTGGGCATGGTCGCGGATTACCTCGATGTGCAGAACACGCGCATCCTCACCCCCTCCAGCTTCTCGCCGATCCAATGAGCGCTTTGCCAAAGGTGGCGCTGATCGGCGCCGGCACCATCGGCACGGCCTGGGCCGTGGTCTTCGCCCGCGCCGGCTGCACCGTCCGCGTCTGGGATGGCGATGCGGCCGCGCTGGACCGCTTTCCGGCGCGCGCAGCTGCCGTGTTCGAGGCGCTGGAAGGCTCGGCCATCGCCGGCCTGCCGGGCGGCCTGTCCCGCATCACCACCCATGCCGACCTCGCCGAGGCCGTGGGCGATGTGGATTGGGTGCAGGAGCAGGTGAAGGAGGACCTCGCGATCAAGCAGGAGGTCCTGCCGCGCGTCGAAGCCGCGATGCGGCCGGATGCCATCCTCGCCACCTCCACCTCCGGCCTCTCCCAGGCGGCGCTGGCCTCCGTGCTGGCGCGGCCCGATCGCTTCATCGTGGTGCATCCGCTGACGCCGCCCTTCCTGCTGCCGGTGACGGAGATCGTGACCCATCCCGGCACCTCGGAGGCGACGCTGGCCGAGGCCTATCGCGTCATGGAGGCGGTGGGGCAGAAGCCGATCCGCGTGCATGGCGAGATCAGCGGCTTCGCGATGAACCGCATCCAGGCCGCCATGCTGAATGAGATGGTGGCGCTGGTGCGCGATGGCGTCATCAGCGCCCAGGATGCCGATACCACGCTCACCCACGGCTTCGGCCTGCGCTGGGCGGTGATCGGCCCCTTCGCCGGCGTGGACCTGAACGCGCTGGGCGGCATCCGGCAATACATGGAGCTGTTCGGCTATATCCTGGACGATGTGGCGAAGGATCGCGGCGCCGCCCAGGCGCTGACGCCCGCCGCGGTGGACAAGCTGGAGGCGGGCTTGCGCGCGCAACTCCCGCTCACCGAATTGCCCGCGCGCCAGAAGCGGCGGGACCGTGCCATCGCCGCCTTGCGCGGCCACCTTGAGAAGGCGGGCCGCCCGTGAAAATCATCCTGGCCGGCATCGATGCCGTGAACCTGGTGCTGAAATACGTCCTTGCCCTGTTGCTGGTGATGATGACGGTGGGGGCACTCGGCCAGGTGGTGGTGCGCTTCGTCCTGCCGCTGCTGGGCTTCAATGTCTCGGCCGCCTGGACGGAGGAGGTGGCGCGCTTCTCCATGATCTGGACGGTCTTCCTGGGCGCGGCCTGGGCGCTGCGGCATGGCGAGCTCATCGCGCTCGACCTCGTGACGCATGCCGTGCCGCGCGTGCTGGGCATGGCGATCAAGGTGCTGGCCTATCTGGCCTGCGCCGCCTTTGCCGTGCTGCTCATCGTCCTCGGCCTGGAATTCGCCGAGATCGGCGAAATCGAGACGAGCCCGGTGCTGGGCCTGTCGAAATGGTACGTCTTCATGTCGCTCCCTGTCGGCGCGGCCCTGATGGTGATGAACATCGCGGGCTTCCTGCTCGCTTGCATCATCGAGGGCAGTGACCCGCGCGGCGCGCTCGATGCGGTAGGGGACTGAGCCATGGTCGGAACCGCCATTGCCCTGATGGTCATGTTCGCCGCCGCGGTGCCGATCGGCTTCGCGCTGGGCATGGCGCCGCTCATCGCACTCGACGCGCAGCGCATCCCGCTGATCGTCATCGCCCAGGCCGCGCTGGAGAGCCTGGACAGTTTCACCCTGCTCGCCATCCCCTTCTACGTCATGGCCGGGCGCATCATGCTGGCCGGCGGCATGGCCACGCGCCTCGTGGGCCTGGCCGCGGCACTTGTGGGCTGGGTGCGCGGTGGATTGGGCGCGGCGGGCGTGCTGACGGCGATGTTCTTCGCCACCATCAGCGGCTCCTCCTCGGCGACGGCCGCGGCCATCGGCTCCATCCTCGTGCCCGAGATGACGAAGCGGAACTACCCCAAGCCCTATGCGGCGGCCATCGTCGCGGCCTCGGGCGAGATCGGCGTCATCATCCCGCCCTCCATTCCCATGGTGATCTATGCCGTCACGGTGAGCGAGAGCATCGGCTCGCTGTTTCTCGCGGGAATTATCCCGGGCCTGCTCATCGGCTTCAGCCTGATGGCGCTGATCATCGTGCAATCCAGCATGCGCGGCTATGGCGACCCAACGCGCTTCGCGCCGCGCGAGATCGCGCGCGATGTGTGGGCCGCCACGAAGCGCGCGGCGCTCTCGCTCCTCATGCCCATCATCGTGCTGGGCGGCATCTATGGCGGCATCTTCACCGCGACCGAGGCCGCCGTGGTGGCGGCCGTCTATGCGCTGATCCTCGGCCTCTTCGTCTACAAGGAGCTGAAATGGCGGCAGTTGCCGGACATCCTGGCGGGCAGCGCCAAGACCTCGGCCATCGTGCTGATCATCGTCGCCTTCGCGAGCGTCTTTGCCTATGTGCTCACGACCTATCAGGCGCCGCAGGCCGTGGCCGCCTGGCTGACCGCCATCACCGCCAGCCCGCTGATCTTCCTGCTGCTGGTGAACGGCTTCCTCTTCTTCGTCGGCATGTTCATGGAGACGCTGGCGGCCATCATCATCCTGGCGCCGGTGCTGGCGCCGGCGGCCATCGCCTTCGGCATTGATCCGATCCATTTCGGCGTGATCGTGGTGGTGAACCTGGCTGTCGGCATGGTGACGCCGCCGGTGGGGGTGAACCTCTTCGTCGCCTGCAGCATCAGCAAGCTCAGGATGGAGCAGTTGATGCCGCCGCTCATGCCCTTTCTCGCCTGCCTCGTGCTTTGCCTGCTCATCATCACCTATGTGCCCGCGCTGTCCCTGGCGCTGGTGCGATAACCATCAGGAGAATCCCAAGATGATCGCCCTTCCCCGCCGCACCCTGGCCCTTGGCGCAATCGCCACCCCCTTCGTCGCTCGCGCGCAAGGCGTGACGGAGTTGCGCCTGGGCCATGTGCTCTCCGAGCAATCCTCCTATCACGTGGCTGGGACCAAGCTCTCCGAGCTGGTCGAGCGGCGCACCAATGGCCGCGTAAAGATCAATGTCTTCGCCAACTCCGCGCTCGGCGGCGAGCTGCGGCTGATCCAGTCCGCGCGCACCGGCGCGATCGACCTGATGTTCAACAGCCAGCCCTCGCTGGAAAACACCATCCGCGACATGGGCGTGCTCTCGTTGCCCTGGCTCTTCGACAGCTATGAGCAGGCCAACCGGCTGATGCAGGGGCCGATGGGCCAGCGCCTGCTGACGCTGCTGGAGCCTGTGGGCATGATCGGCCTCTCCTGGTTCAACCTGTTCGAGCGCAGCGTGCTGACCAACCGGCCCTTCACCAACCTGGCGGAAGCGCGCGGCCTGAAGATCCGCGTCATCCAGTCGCCCGGCTATGTGGAGGCCTATCGCAGCCTCGGCATGCAGCCCACGCCGACCGCCTATGCCGAGCTCTTCCTCGCGCTGCAGAACGGCGTGGTGGATGCAGCGGAACTCGCGCCCGACCAGATGATCGCCGACCGCTTCGTGGAGGTGATCCGCAACTACATCCTCACCAGGACGCACCAGCTGCCCTCCGTGCTCATCGCCGCGCGCTCGCGCTTCACCGCGCTGCCGGCCGATGTGCAGACGGCCATTCGCGAGAGCGTGCCGGCCGCGATCACCGAGGGCCTCGCCTATTACAACCGCTTCCGCGAGGAAAGCTTCGTCGAGGTGCGCCGGCGCGGGATCAACATCATCGAGCCCGACCTCGCCCCCTTCAAGGCGGCGGCGCGCCCGGCCTATGACACCATCCTGGCCAATGCGCCCAATGGCCGTGCCCTGCTGGCCGAGATCGAGGCCGCGAAGGCCCGCGCTTGAGGCTGACCCGGCCGGACGGCGCCGAACTCGCCGTCACCATCACGGGCGAGGGGCCGGGCCTGCTCCTCGTCTCGGGTCTCGGCGGCACCGCGGCCTTCTGGTCGAAGCTGGTGCCGGCGCTGGCGCCGCATTTCCGCGTGGCGGTGCTGGACCAGCGCGGCGTGGGCGCCAGCACGCGCGGCACGGCGGAGGTGAACATCACCACGCTGGCCGAGGATGCGGCGGCGGTGGCGGCCGCGCTCGGCGGGCCGGTCGCGCTGTGCGGCCATTCCACCGGGGCGGCCATCGTGCTGAGCATGGCGGCGGGGCGCATGTGCGACGTCTCGCGCCTCGTGCTCTCGGCCGGTTGGCTGAAGCCCGATCCCTATCTGCACGCGCTGTTCACCACGCGCCTGGCCATCCTGGAGCGCGCCGGCTACGCCGCCTATGAGCAGATGGGCCGCTTCCTGGGCTATCCGGCCGAGACGCTGGTCGCGGCCGGGGGCTTCGCCGAACCGGCCCTGATGTCCGAGGCGCGCGAGGCGGAGGAGCGCCTGCGCTGGTCCGAACGCATCGGCGCGCTGCTGGGCTTCGACGGCACGGGGCTGCCGGCGCGCGTGGCGGTGCCGACGCTGGTGCTGGGCACGCCGGATGACGCCATCGTGCCGCATCACCATCAGCGCGAAACGGCGCTGGCCATCCGCGGCGCCGCCTTCGCGCCCCTGGCCGATGGCGGGCATTTCTACCCGCAGACGCGGCAGGCCGCGTTCCTGGACCGGCTCTCGCCCTTCCTGCGCGGCTGACGCGCCGCGGCAGCGATGCAACCCCGTGGATGGCCTGCGGTTAAAGCCTGACCCGCCACGGTGGACACACCGGGGCGCGATCAGTCCCCCGGCGCTGTGATCACGATCCAGCGGCCCGGAATCGCGGCGAGAGGAGTTCCCCATGCAGCTGTCCCGAAGCGCCAAGCGCGTCTCCGGCACCCCCGGCATCATGATCGGCGTCGCCGTGGCGCTGGGCGCCATGGCCACCTTCAACTACGCCATGGGCCGCCGGGCCGAGCGCCGCAATCCGCCATCGGGGCGCTTCGTGCAGATCGAGGGGGTTCGGCTGCACTATGTCGAACGCGGCGAGGGCCCACCCGTCATCCTCCTGCACGGCAATGGCGCCAGGGTGGAGGATTTCGTGATCAGCGGCGTGCTGGACAGGTTGTCCCGCCACCATCGCGTCATTGCGTTCGACCGCCCCGGCTTCGGCCATAGTGACCGCCCGCGGGACCGCGTCTGGAGCGCGGCGGAGCAGGCGCGGCTGATCCGCGCGGCGCTGCGCCTGCTGGATGTGCGGCAGCCCATCATCCTGGGGCATTCCTGGGGAACCATGGTCGCGCTGGAGATGGCCTTGGCGCGCCCCGATGACACGGCCGGGCTGGCGCTGGTCTCGGGCTATTACTTCCCGACCCTGCGCCTCGACGTGCCCCTTCTCTCGCCGCCCGCCATCCCTGTGGTCGGCGATGTGCTGCGTTATACGATCTCGCCCCTGCTGGGGTGGCTGCTCGCGCCGCTGATCTTCCGCAAGCTGTTCGGCCCGGCGCCGGTCACGCGGGATTTCCGGTCGCGCTTCCCGCTGGCAATGGCGCTGCGGCCCTGGCAGATCCGCGCGAGCGCGGGTGATACGGCCCTCATGGTCCCGGGTGCGGCGGCGCTGGCCGGGCGCTATGCCGAGCTGGAGATTCCCGTGACGATCATCGGCGCGCCGGGTGACCGGATCGTGGATCACGAGGCGCAGGCCGGGGCGCTGCACCACACGCTTCCCCATAGCGACCTGGCGCGGATCGAAGATGCGGGACACATGCTGCACCACACCCGGCCCGAGGCCGTCGTCAGCGCCATCACGGAAATGGCCGCGGCACTGGGCCAGCGTGACGCATCGCCGGCTGCCTCAGGCTGAGACGCGCCGCTTTACCGAAAGGCCCAGCGCACCGCCCGCGCCACGCCCAGCGTGCCGGCCCGCAGCAGCGGCCGGCCCAGCACCGGGTTGGAGAGCCCATGCATCCGCCGCGCCCAGTCGGGCAGCAGGTCGATCGCGGCCTGATTGCCCAGCACGTGCAGGGGGGCCGCCAGGGGGGCCGCGCTGGCAGGTTGCAGCAGGAAGCGGCGCACCTCCCGCGTGCGGGCATCGCTGCGCAATTGCGGGCGGTAGCTGGCGACCAGTCGCAGCGCGGTGGCGCGGTCGCGCGGCACGGGGGCCGCGCCGAGGCCTTCGGCCACCTGCGCCATCTCGGCGAAATAGCGATCCTGGTCGGCCAGCGACATGCGCGGCTCCACATAGCGGCGCCAGGCGCTGAGGAAGCTCGTCGCCTCCGTCACATGCACCCAGGCCAGCAGGGCGGGGTCATTGGCCCAGTATTCGGTCCCATCGGGCAGGGTGCCGCGCACCTGGGCATGAATGCCACGCACCCGCGCCATCACCGCGCGCGCCTCCTCCGGCCCGCCATAGGTGGTGAGTGCGATGAAGCGGGCTGTGCGGCGCAGCCTGCCGTGCAGATCCTCGCGGAAATTCGAATGGTCCCAGACGCCGGCCAGCACCGCCGGGTGCAGCATCTGCAACAGCAGCGAGGAGATGCCACCCACCATCATCGAGGTGACATCGCCATGCACGCGCCAGGCGACGGAGCCGGCGCCAAACAGCCCATCCGGGCGGCGGCGCACGGGTGCCTCGCCCCGGGCGCGGTCATTGAACAGCGCCACCACGCGCGTGGTGATGGCGTCCTTGATCGGTTGGGTGGGGGCGCGCGGCGTCTCGCGATTCATCGGTTTCATATGGGGCGGTGCGCGCCGGGGGCCAGCCCGCCTTGCGCCAAGGGGGCTTTGCCACCATCCCTGCCGGCATGAATCCCGAAGAACCCAGACCTGCGATCATCATCGGCACCGGCGGCATCGGCGCGGCCCTGGCGGCGGCGCTGGAGCAGCGCGGCCAGCCCGTGCGCCGCCTCGGCCGCCGCACCACGCCCGCCCTCGATCTGCTGGATGAGGCCAGCATCGCCCGCGCCGCGGCCGAGATCGGGCCCGGGCTGCGGCTGGTCGTGGATGCCACGGGCTTCCTGCATGATGCGCGCTTCCAGCCGGAGAAGAGTTTTCGCCAGCTGGACCCGGCGCATCTGGCCCATAGCTTCGCCCTCAACGCGACCGGCCCGGCGCTGCTGATGAAGCATTTCCTGCCGCTGCTGGCGCGCGAGGGGCGGGCGGTCTTCGCCACGCTCTCGGCCCGGGTCGGCAGCATCGCCGACAACCGGCTGGGCGGCTGGACCAGCTATCGCGCCGCCAAGGCCGCGCTGAACCAGATCATGCGCAACAGCGCCATCGAGGTGGCGCGCAGCCGGCCCCAGGTCATCTGCGTGGCGCTGCATCCGGGCACCGTCGCCACGCCGCTCTCCGACCCCTTCGCCAAGGCCGGGCTGGAAGTGCAGGCGCCCGAACAGGCGGCCGAGCGGCTTCTGGAGGTGATCGAGGGGCTCAGCCCGTCACAAACCGGGCTGTTCTTTGACCATCACGGCAAGCCCATCCCCTTCTGAACCCTCACATCACCACGCCGCCGCCATCCACCACATAGGTCGCGCCGGTGACGAAGGAGGCATCGTCCGAGGCGAGGAAGATGATCACCTGCGCCACCTCCTCCGGCTGGCCGAGTCGGTTCATCGGGCAGCGGGCGTTCAGCACGCGCTTGAACTCCTCGGGGTCCGCGGCATTGGCGATCATGCGGTCGAAATAGGGGCTGCCGATCGGGCCGGGGGCCACGGCGTTGACGCGGATGTTCTCGCCCACATGGTCCAGCGCCATGGCGCGGGTCAGGCTGTCCACGGCACCCTTGCTGGCCACATAGGTCACGCGGTCCTTCAGGCCGATGATGGCGATGTTGGAGGCGGTGTTGACGATGGCACCGCCACCCTGCGCCCGCATCACCGGCACCACATGCTTGGCGCAGAGGAAGACGCCCTTCACATTGACGTCGAACAGCGCCTGCCAATCCTCCTCGCGCGTGCTCACGACATCGCCAGTGATGCCGTAGCCGGCATTGCTGCACAGGATATCGATGCGGCCGAAGCGGGCCAGCACCTCCTCCACCATGCGGGCGCAATCGGCGCTGCTGGTGACATCCATGCCGATGGCGAGGCCCGCGGCCCCCAGCATCGCCACCGTCTCCTGAGCCGCCTCCAGGTTGCGGTCGGCGACGGCCACCTGCGCCCCCTCCCGCGCGGCGAGCAGCGCGGTGGCACGGCCGATGCCGCTGCCGCCGCCGGTGATGAGCAAGGTCTTGTTCGCGAGGCGCATGGATGAAGCTTCTCCGGGTGGTTTCGCCCGGGAGCATGCCCTCAGCCGCCGAGTTCCGCCAATTCCCGCTCCAGCGCCGCGATATCGGCGCGAAGCTGCACGAGATGGGCGTCACGCTGGGTGATCTCGGCCTCGCTCTTCAGCTTCCAGCCAAAGGCCGCGGTGATGTCCTGGCGCTTCCGGCGGATCTGCTCGCGCAGATCAACCCGCCGGGCGGCGCGCTCCGGCGGCTCGGGCTCGGGGTCCGGCGGCGCGTGGTGTTGCGCGAAATAGGACTGGTGCTCCTCGGGCTTCCCGCGCATCCCCCGCTCCTCACCCTCCCCCGCCTCCTCTTCTTCCTGGTAGTCCGACCACAGCGCACCACGGGCGGCCAGCCCGCCGAAGAGCTGGATCAGCGCCGACCAGCGCAGCGCAGCCAGGCGCTCGGCCGCACGGTTGCGCCGGCTGCCGCCGCGCAGCGTCCAGTCACGCGCATGGCTCAGCGCCTCGGCAGCGCGGCGGAAGGCGCGGGCGGCCTGAGGGCCATATTCGAGGTCGAGATACTCCGCCACATCCTCCAGCGCGGCGCGGCCGCGCAGGGCGCGGCGATACTGCCGCCAGCCCGACATGACTGCCCGCGCCTGGATGCGGGCCTCCAGCCGGTCCAGGGCCCGCAGGCTGAAGGCCTCGGCGAACCAGTCCCAGGCCCAGGCCAGGTGATAGCCGAGCCAGCGTGCCGCCTCGGCCAGCCAATGGGCGTGGCGGCGCAGGCGGAAGGCGGCCCAGAGCGGCATGAACAGCGCGATCGCCAGGGCCGGCGGGGCCGGCGTGCCGGCCAGGGCCAGCAGCACGACGACCGGCAAGGCGGCGAGGAGCACGGCATCCACGGCCAGGGTCAGCATGGTGGCCAGCTTGGCGCCCAGCCGGCGCGGCGCCGCGTGCTGCCGGCGCAGCATGGCGCGGGAGCGCTCCAGCACGGCCCGCGCCTCCGGATGCGAGTCGGCAAGGCCGCTGCGTTCCAGCTGGGCGATCAAGAGGCGCAATTCCTGCACCGAATGCGCGGTGCGCGTGACCGACACGGGACCCTCCGGGGGGCAGGCCAGCCCCTGGCCCCACTTGCCACAGGGAGGATGAGAGTTCGGTTAAGGCGCGCGCGAGAGGCTGGCCTGGCGCAGCGCCTCGCGCTCCTCGGCCAGGACCGCGAAATACTCCAGCAGGTGAAGCCCGGCATATTTGACCACCAGGATGGCCGGGATGCTGACCGCCGCGCGGTTGTAGCACAGCGCGGCCTCGTTGAAGGCCTCGCCCGCCAGGGCGATTTCGGCATCCAGCTCCTCGAAGCTGGCCCGGATGCGGCGAAAGGTCAGCTCCGCGCCCAGCTCCGGATGGGTGCGCTCCAGGTCGAGCACGCGCTGCATCGCGGTGGCCAGATGCAACTCGGCCCGCCCCGTGGCGTCGGGCGAGAGATCCGCCCCGAGGGCAGCGTTGCGGGCCTGCAGCAGCGTGTCGGTCAGCTTTTTCTGCTTCGGCAAATGGGCCAGCACCAGCTGGATCAGCGGGGCGACCAGGTCATGGCGCTGCCGCAGCAGCATTTCCAGCGGGTCCCAGGTCGCGATCGCGGCCCGCCGCATGCCCGACAGGCGAACATGGGTCAGGGCAATCCAAAGGCCCAGCACCACCAGGATCGCCGGGATCAACCACTCCAGGGGCATGCGTGTCTCCAGTTTGACGGCGAAAGCTAGCCCTGGCGGCGGGTTGCGGAAAGGGCCGCTGAGGCGCGACCGGCGCCGATCCTCCCTTGCCTTCGCGCCAGGGATGACCTAACTCGCCTGCTTCAACGGCTGGGCAGCCATCGCCGCCTGCCGCATCCCGGAAAGCCCCGATCATGAAGCCCGACACCCACCCCGCCTATCACGAGTTGACCGTCATCATGACCGACGGCACCACCTTCAAGACCCGCACCGCGGGCGGCAAGCCGGGCGACACGCTGCGTCTCGACATCGACCCGAAGAGCCACCCCGCCTGGACCGGCGTGCAGCGCATCATGGACACGGGCGGCCAGGTCGCCAAGTTCAACAAGAAGTTCGCCGGGATCGGCATGCGCAAGGGCTGAAAGCCCTGACAGCGCTGGGTTTTTGAGCCGCCCTGGCCCTCCCGCCAGGGCGGTTTTGTTGTGCGGTTTTTGGTGTGTCGCGCGCCCTCTTGAAACCGCGCGCCGCAGCTTCCACCTCTTGCTAGCCGAGGCGCCGTCAGGGCCTTGGCGTGGATCCGACGGAGGCCTCGCCCATTCGGGGAGGCTGGCGACGGACCGCTCAACCCGGACCTTGCTACCGCAGGAGGTTCTTGTGAACGCTGTTGATTTCTCCCCCCTTCTCCGCACCGCCATCGGCTTCGACCGCTTCGCACGTCTGCTCGACGGCGCGCGCGTCCAGTCCGAGGCGCCGGCCTATCCGCCCTACAACATCGAAGTCACGGGTGAGGACAGCTACGTGCTGACCATGGCCGTGGCCGGCTTCGGCCCCGATGACATCGAACTCGTGGTGCGCGAGGACACGCTGCACATTGCCGGCAAGGCGCCCCAAGGGTCGCATGGGGCGGAGGGCGAGGCCCGCCGCTACGTGCATCGCGGCATTGCCGGCCGTGCCTTCGAGCGCCGCTTCGTCCTGGCCGACCACCTGGTCGTGCAGGGGGCGCATATCGAGAACGGCCTGCTGCATGTCGCGCTCCAGCGCGTGGTGCCGGAGGCGTTGAAGCCCCGCCGCATCCCGATCGCGAGCGGCACGCCACGCCCCGTCGCGTCGGGCCCGGTGGCGATCGAACAGGCCGCCTGAGTGAAACGGGGGAGGGGCGCCTCGGCCCCCCTCCCTCACCCGCCTGGCTTGCGGAAGAAGGCCTCGGCCGCCGCGCGCTGATGGGCCCGGGCCGCGATGGCGGCCTCCGCCCGCGCGATTTCCGCCCGCAACTCCCCGATATAGGCCCGCAGGTCATCCTCGGCCCAACCCTCCAGCAGGGCGGGCTGGAAGGCGGTGCGGGGCCGTGGGCGTGGCTCATCCTCGAAGATCATATGTCCCTCCTTGCGTGACAGGGCTTGGCCCGGGCCGGGGGGACCAGTATAGGGCATGCACAGCCAGGGTGCGCCAATGGGCCGCCCTCCCCCAATCCTTGGAACCATTCCCATGGCCCAGCCCCTGATGCCCAAGGCCACCGCCGTGTGGCTGATCGAAAAGACCTCCCTCTCCTTCGAGCAGATCGCCGACTTCGTCCAGATGCACCCGCTGGAAGTCCAGGCCATCGCGGATGGCGAGGTGGCGCAGGGCATCATCGGCTATGACCCGGTGGCGAACATGCAGGTGACGCGTGAGGAGATCGCCCGGTGCGAGGCCAATTCCTCCGCCCGGCTGGTGCTTTCCGCGACGGCGGCGCCGCTGCCCAAGGGGCGCGGCAAGGGCGGGCGCTACACGCCGGTGGCCAAGCGCAATGATCGGCCGGACGGCATCGCCTGGCTGCTGCGCAACCACCCGGAGCTGCCGGACACGCAGATCGGCAAGCTGCTCGGCACCACCAAGGAAACCATCCAGAAGGTGCGCGACCGCAGCCACTGGAACAGCGCAAACATCAAGCCGCGCGACCCCGTGATCCTCGGCCTGTGCACCCAGAGCGCGCTGAACGTCGCCGTTTCCGCCGCGCAGGAGAAGCTGCGGGCGGAGGGCAT